>Ga0208717_1000021_pt1 | contig 116066 bp, 124 predicted proteins | sample NGESurF53shallow_FD_184489 | JGI IMG/M metagenome (GOLD analysis project Ga0208717, IMG submission 184489) | Arctic peat soil microbial communities from Barrow, Alaska - NGEE Surface sample F53-3 shallow (SPAdes) | ecosystem: Environmental > Terrestrial > Soil > Wetlands > Peat ... | reverse complement strand
TCTCCAACCACATCTTCAAAGACTACGACGCCATCCTCGACGCCGTCTGCGACGCCTGGAACAGACTCATCGCCGAGCCCTCACGCATCACATCCCTCGGAGCGCGCCCATGGGCCGCTACAGGTCACGCTTAAGGCCGATTGGTATAAGAACATAAGCAACAGCACCCCGGGCCGTATCGCACGAGGAACCACCCACATGAGAAGGGCGGGGGCGAGGAATCCTAGCAGATCGACTGTAATTGCGGTGCCTACAGGAAATCGAAAGAAGGCGACCACCAAGAGTCCGATTTCAATTGTCAGGGCGAGTGTAGAGACCCTTCGATGTAGAACCGACATCGAAAATTGGTGTTGGCGCTGATCGAGCACCTCCAAGGACGTAGCTGTGCCAAGTGCCGCCAGCGAAACGACATAGCTGAAACTATAGGGATCCATTTTTTCGATTCGTCCAGATGGAAGTAAATTTAGGGGAATTATATCGTTGACAAACACGGGGCGCGAGTCCATGACGAGAGTCAAGGAGTTACCCCATGGCCACGTCCGCTCTCTCCGCCAAGTTCTTTCACGACGAACGCGCCGCGTTCGCGTGGCTGGAAAGCATCCTGTGGCCCAATGGCCCCGTCTGCCCGCATTGCGGCGGGTTTGACCGGATCACCGTCGTTGGCGGAACGTCGGGCCGCTTGGGCTTGAGGCGTTGTCTTCAGTGTAAGAAGCAATTCACCGTCACGGTCGGAACCGTTTTCGAGCGCAGCCACGTGAAGCTTCACCTGTGGCTTCAGGCGGCGCACCTGCTTTGCAGTTCCAAGAAGGGAATGAGCAGCCATCAAATCCACCGCGTCTTGGGCGTCACCTACCGCACGGCGTGGTTCATGACGCACCGTCTCCGCGAAGCCATGCGGGAGGGATACCTTGGCCCGCTCGGCGGCGCCAACGCGGTTGTCGAGGCCGATGAAATCTACATCGGTGGCAAGGACAAAAACCGCCACGCCAACAAGCGCGTCGGCGTGACAGGCGGCTCCGCGAAAGAGGCGGTTGTCGCCCTTGTCGAGCGGGGCGGCCGGGTTCGCAGCCAGCACGTTCCCGAGGTGAGCGCGAGAACATTGCGCCCGATCCTGACCGCTCAGATTGATGCGGCGACGCATATCATGACCGACGAGTCCAAGGTCTATCCCCCGGCGACGTTCGGCTTCGCTGGCCACAGCACGGTCAACCACGGTATCGGCGAGTACGTTCGCGGCGGCGGCTTCATCCATTCGAATACGGTCGAGAGCTACTTCGCTATCCTGAGGCGCGGGATAGTCGGGACCTATCACCACGTCTCGCCGCGCCACCTGAAGCGCTACGTCGGCGAGTTCGATTTCCGCTACAATGAGCGTTCGGCGCTTGGCGTGAGTGACTCAGATCGGACACAAAAAGCTCTTCGTGGTATCGTCGGAAAGCGGCTAACTTACCGGGACTCATCGGCCGCGTAGGACTGGCGATGGCTCGCATCAAGGTACGCTTCGAATTGAACAAGGGCCGCACTGGTGCCCCTCTGTCCAAACTCGGAGACATTTCGAAGCAAGCCGAGCGGTTCCTACGCGCGCTCGCCAACGATCTCTCGATTGACGCGAAGGCGGGCGAATGGCTGGCCATCAATTTCAAGAACGGTTCGGTCAGCTACGATGCCGAGTTTCAGGGCGAGATCACCGGTGCCGAGGCCGACGCCTTCAACCGCGGACTTGAGTTCCTGGCCGATTTCGACCCGGAGAGCGAGGGCGCCAACGGTTCCGTCACGCAAGCGACGGTGCTTGAGTTCGCGCGCATGGGATCGATCATCGACCCGGACGAAGTGATCGGCTTCGGCATCTACGGGCGCGACCGCACCAAGCCGAAGATGCGGTCGATCACCTATGCCCGCATGGCGGAAAAGCGGGCCGAGATCGAGACGCCGGTCCCTTCCTATGGTTCCATCCAAGGCATCATTCACTCGTTGGCCAAAGAGGCCGAGCGCCCGTACTTCCGCATCCGCGAGCTGGCCACCACGGCGCTTGTCAGTTGCTACTATCCAGGGCGGCTTTACGACGCCGTCGCCCATGCGCTTCAAGAGCGGACCAACGTCCTCCACGTCGACGGTCAGATGAAATTCGACCGCGCTAGCCGATCCATTACGGAAATAGCGGTCGAGCGGATCGAGACGGCCCGAATGCTGGCGCCGGCCGAGTTCGAGGCTTTCTTCGGATCGTGCCCAAGGTTCACGGGCGACATGAGCACCCAAGAATGGATCGATGTCGTGCGGGCCGATGCCTGACAAGCGCGGCATCTATCTAGACTCGTGCTGCTTCATCGACATGGTGAAGGAGAACGTCGGTCAGGCGTTGGAAACCGACCGCGTGAAGGATGTCTGGTATCTGAAGCAACTGACTCAGGCGTGCCGGGACGGTGAGATCGAGACGTTCACGTCGGTGCTGACCATCGCGGAATGCACCCACGCGGGCGACGACATTTCCCAGGGGGTCAAAGATCGCTTCAACGACCTCCTGATGTCAGGGCAATACGTGCGTTTGATCCAGCCGACGCCCTTCATCGCCATGGACGCCCGCGATCTAAGGTGGAAGCACAGCGTCAGCGTCGGCGGCGCCGATGGCCTCCACATAGCGTCCGCCCTTGATCTGAAGTGCGAGGAGTTTGTGACGACGGACACGCGCATGAAGAAAGCGTCCGCCATGGCCGTTCTAAGCGCACTCGGCATGCGTATGATCCGCCCTTCGGAGACCCATTGCCTGCCCGCCAAATACCTTCAGGAAGACCTCTTGAAAGGGATGGATTCATGACCAAGGCCGCCAAAATTCCCAGGGATCGCCTCCAGGCCAATCGCTTCATCAAGGCCGCCCGCGAAGCCGGATGCAGCGAGGACGAAGCCGAAATCCGCGAGAACATGAGGCGGATCGCATCGGCTAAGCCAGGTGCACCGGCTAAGGGCGGCCAACCCCTGAAACAGTCCTAGTGGACCTGCGGTCACTTCCCTTTTTCTTGAAGGTCGCGGCATGGTTGGTCGCCGTGTTTACGACGCTCGCCCTAATTCGGTGTATGGAATTTCAGTCGAGCAGTCAGCTATATATCGTATTCAATGAGAACTGGCGATACATAGCGACCATATGGGCCATTATTGTCGGCCTATACTACGGATTGAAGCTGTTAACCCTAGCCTTCAGGAAGGTTCCCTGAACGAAAATCGAGTCGATCTCTCGCCATGTTTGTCAACGATATAATTCCCAAATTTAGTCAGCCTACCTTGCAGCGGTCGGCCACCCATGGAAAGTAATTACACGAAGATATCAATTCCATTCCCGCCATGTTGTCGACTTTCGACTCGTCCACAACTATTTGAGGGTAGGTGGTCGTAAAAATAATCGTCGCCAATCGCCCTATATCGGAGCCAGACGTTGGGCGGATGGCTTTCATTATTTCCTCCGCCTTCTGGAATATCCCGGCTGCATCCGGGCTAGCTTTCTTGCACTCGCTGATGACTATCTGAGCGAACCTCCCCGACCGTTCGTCCTTGAGCTTGACGACGAGAAGGCAAGTGATGGACTGCCAAAGCGTCGTGAAGGCCTGACTGCCTTGTTTGACAGCTTCCATCTGCGGCCCCCGCATGCTCGGCGTTTGACCGGCGATCAACGTCAAGGCCAGGGCTGCTCGGGATGCAGCCTGAGAGAGGGTATCCTCCATTAGCTCGCGCGCTGTGACCTTCCTCTTGAACCAAGCCAACCACCCCTCCTTTGTGTTGCTGAAACCAATTCTAGGATAACCCGGATCGGGATTTATCGGAAAGGCGTTGCTCGTTGGGGGGGGCGGCCAATGCCGGGGTCGGTCTTTTCCCGACGACTATCGAAGGCCGGTAAGCTTAGCCGACGGACTTCCGCTCAGGGTCGATGCCCGTCCTTGAGGCCTCGTCCAACAGCGGAAGTTCGCAGTCGCGTCGGAGCGTAGATTTTCGTTCATCAGGGCCGGTAGGGGATGACGCGCGCCGCGATCGCGCCATGCCCTCGTAGCCCGCATAGCCCCCCAATTTGCCTCCCGTCCCCGCCCGCGCTATCGCCCGGCCATGTCCCCGACCTCTCCGGCCGCCGAAGCGGCGCGCCGACGCACCTTCGCGATCATCAGCCATCCCGACGCCGGCAAGACCACCCTGACCGAGAACCTGCTGCTGGCGGCCGGGGCGATCCGGGCGGCGGGGGCGGTGCGGGCGCGGGGCGAGCAGCGGCGCACCCGCTCGGACTGGATGAAGATCGAGCGCGAGCGGGGGATTTCGGTCTCGGCCAGCGCCATGACCTTCGATCACGCCGGCCTGATGTTCAACCTGCTGGACACCCCCGGCCACGAAGATTTCTCGGAAGACACCTATCGCACCCTCACGGCCGCCGACGCGGCGGTCATGGTGCTGGACGCCGCCAAGGGCATCGAGCCGCAGACCCTCAAGCTCTTCGAGGTGTGCCGCCTGCGCGACATCCCCATCGTCACCTTCATCAACAAGATGGACCGCGAGGCCGAGGACCCCTTTGCCCTGCTGGACGAGATCGCCGCCAAGCTGGCCCTCGATCCGGCCCCGCTCTACTGGCCGGCCGGCTCGGGCGCCCGCTTCAAGGGCGTCATCGACCTGCGCCACGATCGCTTCCTGCCCTTCCAGCGCCATGCCGACGGCCATCCCGCGCCGATCCCCATGGGGGCCAACGCCCTCGATTCCTTCCTGGATCGCGACGAGCGCGAGGAGGTTCAGGACGGCGCCATGCTGGTCAGGGAAGCTTCCAAACCCTTCGATCCGCAGAGTTTCCTGGAAGGGCACATGACACCGGTGCTGTTCGGCTCGGCCCTGCGCCATTTCGGCGTCGATCAACTGCTGGAAGGATTGGGCGCCTATGCCCCGCCGCCGGGCATGGTGGCGGCCAGGCGAGCCGGCGAGGCGACCCACGTGGCGCCGGGCGATGACGAGGTCTCGGGCTTCGTGTTCAAGATCCAGGCCAATATGGATCCCAACCACCGCGACCGCGTCGCCTTCGTGCGCCTGACTTCCGGGCGGTTCGCGCGCGGCATGAAGCTGAAGGTCGAGAACACCGGCCGCCAGATGAGCGTCAACGCGCCGATCCTGTTCTTCGCCTCCGACCGGGAATTGGCGCAGGAGGCCTTCGCCGGCGACGTGATCGGCATTCCCAACCACGGGATCCTGCGGGTGGGCGACAGCCTCTCGCAGAGCGGCGCCCTGCGTTTCGCGGGATTGCCGAACTTCGCGCCGGAGATTCTGCGCCGGGTGCGGGTCACCGATCCGCTCAAGGCCAAGCATCTGAAGAAGGCCCTGGAGGGCCTGGCCGAGGAAGGCGTCACCCAGCTCTTCCGCCCGCTGATCGGCGCGGACTTCGTGGTCGGCGCGGTGGGCCAGCTCCAGTTCGAGGTCATGGCCGACCGTCTGGGGGGCGAATATGCGCTCGACGTAGTCTTCGAACCCGCGCCTTTCGCCGAAGCCCGCTGGCTCACCGGCGCCAAGGCCGATCTCGAGGACTTCTCCGGCAAGCACCGCACCGCCATGGCCCAGGATATCGACGGCCAGGCGGTGTTCCTGGCCAAATCCGCCTGGGAGATCGGCTATCTGGCCGAGCGGTTTCCCCGGGTCGGTTTCGAGCGCACACGGGAGCGGGGATAGCGACGTGCCGGAGCACGCCGTCTATGGATTCCCGCCGGCCGCCCTGGCCGCCGCGCCTTCGGACGCGCTCCAGGTCTCGCCGCTGGTTCCAGGCGCCGCCGATCTTGAGGATCTCGCTTCGGACACCCTCTCGCGCTTCATCGCCGCCGCGCCGCCCGGCACGTTGGAGCGCCGCTTCGCGCTGGCCCACGCCTTGCGAGTCTTGCGGGAGGGCGGCGAACTCATCGCCCTGGCCCCCAAGGCCAAGGGTGGCGCCCGCCTTCGCAAAGAGTTGGAGGCCTTCGGCTGCGCCGTCCACGAGACCGCGCGCCATCATCATCGCCTTTGCCTGACCCATCGGCCGGTCGCCCCGGAGGGCCTGGACGAGGCGATCGAGCAGGGCGCGCTCCAGTTCGCGCCGCGCCTTGGGCTGTGGTCACAGCCGGGCGTATTCAGTTGGGACCGGATCGATCCGGGCAGCGCCCTGCTGCTGGAGACGAAGCCTGAGTTCGCGGGAGCCGGGGCCGATCTGGGCTGCGGCGTCGGCCTGCTGGGCAAGGCGCTCCTTAGCTCGCCGGCGGTCACCTCCCTGACTTTGCTTGACATCGACCACCGCGCCATCGCCGCCGCGCGCCGTAACATCGACGATCCCCGCGCCGCCTTCCTTCACGCCGACGTCCGGTCGGCGGCGGGCAAGATCACGGACCTAGACTTCGTGATCATGAACCCGCCGTTCCATGACGGCGGCCGGGAGGACCGGAGCCTCGGCCAGGCCTTCATCGCCGCCGCCGCGAAGATGCTGAGGAAAGGCGGGGTGTGCCGCCTGGTGGCCAATGTCGCCCTCCCCTACGAACCGGCGCTGATCGCCCACTTCGCCACGGTCTGCCTGATCGCACAGGCGCGCGGCTACAAGGTCCATGAGGCGCGCAAGTGAGCCGGCCGCCCGCCGCGCGGCTGGACCGGCTGCTCGCCAACCTGGGTTACGGCTCCCGCCGCGAGGTCCAACGCCTCATCGCCGACGGCGGCGTGGTTCTGGACGACGAGACCTTGCGCGACGCAGGCCAGAGGCTGCCGGTTACGGTGGACCTCACCACGCGCATGCGGGTGTCGGGCGCGCCGCTGGATCCCCCCGCTCCGCTCACTCTCATCCTGAACAAGCCTCTGGGCGTCGTCTGTTCGCACCGTGAGCCGGGACGAAGCGTCTATGAACTCCTGCCCCCGCGCTGGCGCCGTCGCGACCCGGCGCTTTCGTCCATCGGCCGACTCGATCTGGACACCACCGGCCTGCTGCTCATCACCGACGACGGCCCTCTGCTCCACAGGATCATCGCGCCGCGAAATCATGTGGCGAAACGCTATCGCGTCACCCTGGATCGCCCGCTGGAAGGCCATGAGGCCGACCTGTTCGCGGCCGGAACGCTGGTCCTGGAGAGCGACACCGCGCCGCTCGCGCCGGCCGTCCTTGAGCCGCTATCGCCCACCACCGCCTATCTCACCCTCACCGAAGGCCGCTACCATCAGGTCCGCCGCATGTTCGCCGCCGTCGGCAATCACGTCACCGCGCTTCACCGGGATCGCCTCGGTGGGCTGGATTTGCCCGAGGACCTGCCAGCCGGGCGCTTTCGTATTCTGAGCGAGGAAGAAAAGGCGGCCGTCTTCGCCTGACGGTGCGATCTCTCTCGACGGTACGATCTCAACCGAGCCCTTGTTGTGGCGGGGGAAGGCGAACCTCAGGCATTGAACAGAGAAGTGCATCAACCGCGACCGAAACGTTATATCCCGGCGTAAGTCCGGCCATCGTTGACCGCGATGCGGGATCTGGCGGCGCCGGCGGCGGCCGGGACAAACCGGGCGATGCCGGTAGGGGTTAGTCCATCAAGCTCCGGATGTTCTAGATTTCGAGCTCGTCCAAATCCAATTTAATTCCTGGTGTCCGACTCCTCGTTCTAGCAAGCGCTGGGTCTTTAAGTTCGTTTAGGCGCACCAGGCGACCGTTTCGCAGAACATACCACTGACGCCAGGCGGACAAAGAAATAATTTCGCCCTGGCTGTTACGGTGATTTCTCCGTCGCTGGAACTCAAGCATCGCGGGATGAAGATAACTGCCTTTTGATGGTGCCACGAGTTTTCCATCTATCGCGAGCCCCCTCTCACGGACATCAGCAATTCCGTCCGGCTTGTTAGATTTCTTACTGTGTTCCGAAAGAAAGAGATACAGTTTTTCACCCACCTCAACCTTAGCGCCCTGCCCCAGGTTTAGCGCGGTCGACGCGCTACTCGCCGAAGGTCGTTGCAAATTCTGTGCCGATTTTTCTGGCCGCGATAGTACGCGCAGCAATATTGTATCCTTGGTCTCTTCGGGCGAAATCCGCTGCGCCTCGATCAGGCTTGCCGCCCGCGGCGAGATGCCGATGAATTCCGAATAGTTCGGTGATTGCATTTTGTCCTCCTGTACGCGGGTTCACCGCGAACGGAGGATATGGCATCGCTAGCTGCTAGCGTCAATGATAGTCAGATTCATTTTTCATAATAGTTGCTATGAACGATATGAGCGACCAACTGCGTCCTACCGCCCCCGCCACCAGATGAGCGCCCGACGCTCGAGCACCTGAAAAACGACGTGCAGGCCGGCGGCCATCAGGGCCAAGGTGACGATGGCGGCGAACATCTTGGCGGTCTGCAGGCGGTTGCCCGCTTCCAGGATGCGCCAGGCGAGGCCCTGGGCGCCGCCCGAGCCGGCCACGAACTCGGCCACCACCGCGCCGATGACGGCCAGGCCCGCCGCCACCTTGCAGCCCTCGACGATGAACGGGACCGCCGACGGCAGGCGAAGGCGCAGAAGGCGCTGGCCGGGCGTCGCGCCATAGAGATCGAACAGGCGTTCGAGATCGGGATCGGCGGCGGAAAGGCCGCGCACGGCGCCCGAGAAGATTGGGAAAAAGGCGACGATGGCGGCCAGGGCGACGATCGCCCGCCCAGGATGATCGACGCCGGCCCAGATGACGAACAGGGGCGCGATCGCCACCACCGGGGTGACCTGAAGAGCCACCGCCAGCGGGCGCACTGCCCGTCCCAGCGTCCGGTTGAGCGACACCGCCAAGGCTAGGGCGCCGGCGAAGAGGGCGGCGGCGGCGAGCGCCTCCAGGGCCATGGTCAGGGTCCGCCAGGCGGACACGGTCAGACTCCCGGCATTCTGAATCAGGGCAAGGGCGACCGCCGAGGGCGCGGGAAGCAGATAGGGAGGCACGCGCAGGGCTCGGCATGCCCCCTCCCAGCCGATTATCAGGAGAAGCACCAGGCCAAGGGGCGCCAGGACCGCGCCAAACCGCCTCACGCCGCGGCCCCCATGGCCCGCGCCAGCTGATCGGAGACCGCTTCGGCGGCGGCTCGGAAGATCGCCGACGTGCGGAACCCGGCGGGGCGTGGAGCGGTCGCCTCCACGCGCGTTTCACCCGCCGCGCGTCCAGGTCCCGGCGTCATCACGACGACGCGCCCGGCCATATAGACGGCCTCCTCGACATTGTGGCTGACAAAGACAATGGCCGGCCGCTCCTCGGCCCAGATGGCCAGAACGTCGTCGGCCAGGGCGCGGCGGGTGATCTCGTCGAGAGCGGCGAACGGCTCGTCGAGCAGCAGGAGTCTGGGGTGGGTGACCAGGGCGCGGGCCAGGGAGGCGCGCATGGCCATGCCGCCGGAGAGTTCAGCGGGGCGCGCGTTCACCGCGCCTTGCAGGCCGACGCGGGCCAGGGCCGCCGTCGCGCGGCGTCCGGCCTCGCCGTGATCGACGCCGCTCAGGACCAGGGGAAGCGCCACGTTGGCCCGGGCGCTCAGCCAGGGCGCCAGCGTGGCGGACTGGAAAACCACCGATGTCTCGCCCCGCGCGGTCGCGCGGCGGACCTCGCCCGCGCTGGGGGTCTCAAGACCGGCGAGAAGGCGAAGCGCCGTGGATTTGCCGCAGCCGGAGGGCCCCACCAGGGCGACGATCTCGCCGGCCGCCACCGTCAGGTCGAAGGGTCCCAGCGCGCGCCCGCGGCCGGGATAGGCTGCCTCGACGGCGTCGAGTCGGGCGAGCGGATCGGTCAAGGCGGCGGTCGCTTACCTGGCCTTCGGCTGGACGAACCGCAGGGTGTAGGCGCGACGATAGTCCAGGGTTTTCGGATAGACGCCCTGGTCGGACGCCATCTTGAAGAAGCTCGCCCAGCGGGCGTCGGTCATCGCGCCGATCCCTCCGGTTTTGGCGTCACCGGATCCGACAATGCCGGCGGCCCGCATCTTGGCCCTGGCCTGGGCCAGCACATCCTCGGTCATCTCCGGGTTGTCCTTGAGGATCAGCGCATCGCCGGGCCGGGAATCGCCGCGCAGGTAGGCTCGCCAACCGGCGGCGCTGGCTTCCACGAAAGCGCGCACGGCGGCGGGGTTCGAAGCGATGAGGGCGTCGGGGGCCAGCACCATGGCCGCGTAGCCGGGATAGCCTTCGTCGGCCAACAGGAACACCAGCGGCTTCAGGTGCGCCTGCTTTTCGAGAGTGTAGGGCTCGGAGGTGAGATAGCCCTCCTGCACGATCCGCTTGTCGGCCAGGAAGGGCGCGTTGTTGAAACTGTATTTTCGGACCTGAGAGTCGGTGAAGCCGTACTTGGCTTTGAGCCACACCCAGAAGGCGGAAATCGAGGCGTTTGACAGGAGGATCGGGTGACCCTTTATATCGGCGAGCGAGGCGATGCCGGCGTCCGGATGGGCGATCAGCACCTGGGGGTCCTTCTGCATGAACGCCGCCACCGCCTTCACCGGTACATGCTCGGCGGCGAGGTTCATGACGATGAAGCTGTTGGAGCCGAGGCCCATCTCCACTGCCCCGGCCGCGACCAACTGGGGGACGTTCACGCCCGGGCCGCCCGGCACGATGGTCACCGCAAGGCCGCGTCTGGCGTATTCGCCATCGGCCAGAGCCTCGTAGAAGCCGCCTTGCTCGGCCTGGGCGCGCCAGTCGGTGGCGAAGCGGATGGGCGTGGCGCCGGCCACGGCCGCCGATTTGTCGGGAACGCGAGAACAGGCGCCCGCGAGGGCGGCCAGGGCGAGGACGGCGAGCGTTGCTCTCTTCATGGTCCAAGGTTCCCCCCGAGGGATCGGACGTTAGGCTGGGCGGACGTTGAAGCCAAGGCGCGCCGCCGCTCTTGCGTCCGACGAGCGGCGGACCATCTGCTGAACAGCACATCGCGGCGCGTCGGCGATTCGAGGCAAGAGATGAAATGGTCGATCGCGATCTCCCTGGGCGGCGGCTTGGCCGTCCTGTTCGGCTTCATGGGATGGGCGTTCTACAGCACCCGCTCCATGGGCCTTGGCGGCCCAGGATCGGGCGCCATCGTGCTGATGCTCGTGGCCGGGGTTCTCGGAACCGGCCTGCTCACTGGCGTCCTGATGTGGCTGGCCTTCTACTCATCGCGCAAGGGCTACGACGAGAGTCCAAGGTTCGAGACGAAACCGGACACTGACGAGAAAAACTGACCGCGCGATCAGGCGGGTTTCCGGCTCGCCCGCGCCAACCCCTCCCGACGCTCTTGGAGCGTCAGCCAGGTGTGTTCGGATTCCGCGAGTTCCGCCCGCGCCGCGGACAAGGCGCCAGATGCCCGCGCGAAGGCGCCGGCGTCTCTGACGTAGAGGCCAGGATCGGCGAGGCGTTTTTCCAGACGCTCGATTTCGGCGGGGAGGTCTCCCATCCGCGTCTCCAGTTCGGCGAGCCGGCGCTCATCCTTGTAGGAAAGTCTTGCGGCCGGATTGGCGGACCGGGGTGGTTTGGCGTCGGCGGGCTCCGAGCGCGCCGCCGGCGCCGGGGTGAGAAAGCCGGGGTTCTGGGTCAGAAAATCCGACCAGCCGCCGGGTGTTTCGACCACCCGCCCCCGACCGTCCAGGGCGATGGTCGAGGTCGCCAGACGATCGATGAAGTCGCGGTCATGGCTGACCAGGATCAAGGTGCCGGCATAGTCGGCCAGCACTTCTTCGAGCAGATCGAGCGTCTCCATGTCCAGGTCGTTGGTCGGCTCGTCGAGGACCAGCAGGCTGGCAGCCCTGGCCAGGGCTCTGGCCAGGAGCAGGCGATTGCGCTCGCCGCCCGACAGGCTGGCAACCGGCTGGCGAAGCTGATCGTCGCGAAACAGGAAGTCGCGGGCGTAGGCGGCCACATGGCGCGGCCGGCCGTTGACCATGATCTGATCACCGCCCAGCGGCGCGAGAGCCGCCGTCAAGGTCATATCGGCGACCAGATCGTCCCTGGCCTGATCGACATAGGCGATCTCCAGGTTCGAGCCGAGACGGACGTCGCCCCGATCGGGCGCGATTTCGCCCAGCAGGATCTTGACCAGGGTGGTCTTGCCCGCGCCGTTGGGACCGACGATCGCCACCCGCTCACCCTTGAGGATTCGGGTGGAAAAGCCGGCGAGGATGACGCGCCCGCCATAGGCCTTGGCGAGGTTCCGGGCCTCGATCACCCTTCGTCCCGACGGTGTCGCCACGCTCGCCGCGCCCAGATCGAGCGCGCCGCGCGCCAGGCGAAGGCGCTCGGCCTTGTCGCCGCGCAGCGCCAGCAACCGGCGTCGCCGCCCTTCGTTGCGGGCCCGGCGGGCGGTGACGCCATGGGCCATCCAGTGCGCCTCGCGCTCGATGCTCTTGTCGAGACGGCGGTCCTCTTCGGCATGGGCGGCGGCGACGCCCCGCGCCCAATCGTCGAAGGCGGCGAAGCCGGCGTCCAGCCGAAGCACCCGGCGGGCCTCGAGCCAGAAACAGCGCCGGGTCACCCGCGCCAGGAAGGCACGGTCATGGCTGACGATCAGGATCGAGGCGCGGCTTCGCGCCAGGAGGACCTCCAGACGCTCGATGGCCACGATGTCCAGGTGATTGGTGGGTTCGTCCAACAACAGGACGTCCGGGTCCTCGGCGAGAGCTCGGGCCAGCGCCGCCTTGCGCGCTTCGCCGCCCGAGAGACCGGTCGTCGCGCGGCCTGGATCGAGACCGAAGATTTCCAGCCCCGCCCGCGTTCGGTGATCGGCCGCGCCGCCGGCGCGCCCATGGTCGAGCAGGGTCGCCCCCTCGATCGAGGGCTCCTGATCGACGAGGGCGACCTTCAGGCCCGGCGTGGCGAACCGCTCGCCGGAGTCGGGCGGGACATGGCCGGCCAGGATCCGCAGAAGAGTCGATTTTCCCGCCCCGTTGCGCCCTACAAGGCAGGCGCGCCCCCGCGCCTCGAGCCCCAGGTCGACCCCATCGAACATCGGCCGGCGTCCGTCGGCGAGGCGCACGTCGCGCAGGGCGAGGATCGGGGCGGCCATGGTCGTGTGTCTTTCGATCCGGCGGCTATCGTCGCGGCGCGATGGGGTTTAGGACGGCGCCGGCATGGCGACGAGACCCTTTTGGGAAACAAAATCCCTCACCGAGATGTCCGCGCGCGAATGGGAATCTCTTTGCGACGGCTGCGGGCTGTGCTGCCTGGTGCGCTTCGAGGACGAGGACAGCGGCGAGATCGTTCCCACCCGCGTGGCGTGTCGCCTGTTCGACGATCAAAGCTGCCGGTGCGGCGACTATCGCGGCCGGCGCCGCCAGGTTCCCGACTGCATCAAGCTGACGCCCCACAATATCGCCTCCCTGCCGTGGATGCCGGGGAGTTGCGCCTACCGGCGCCTGCATGAGGGCAAGACCTTGCCGGCCTGGCACCCGCTGGTCACCGGCGATGCGGAAAGCGTCCATGCCGCGGGCGTGTCGGTGCGCGGCCAGACGATCAGCGAGGCGGCCCTGGACCACCCCGACGACGCGCTCGAATTCACCGCTCGCGATTTGTTGCGCGACCGGAGTGACGGCTGATTGCCCGCTTGTGTCAGAAATGCAACACAAACCCTTGCGCCAACGGGCCCTTGGTTTAACTGAAAGCCGCGGCGGCTACGATTTCTGCAAGGGCGGTTGATTGACGCGAGATCCCTACCAGGAACTGGGCGTGGCGCGCGGCGCGAGCGCCGAAGACCTGCGCAAGGCGTTCCGCAAACTGGCCAAACTGCATCACCCGGACAAGAACCCCGGCGACAAGGCGTCGGAGGACAAGTTCAAGCGGGTGAGCGCCGCCTTCGACCTTCTGGGCGATGCCGACAAGCGAAAGAAGTTCGACGCCGGCGAAATCGACGCCGACGGTCGCGAGATCATGCGCGGCTACGGCGGCGGTCCCCATGGCCAGCAGGGCGGGTTCGGCGGGGCGGAATTCGAGGGCGTGGATCTCAACGAGATCCTGGGCGAGATGTTCGGCGGCCGAGGCGCGGGACGGGCGGGCGGCCGCGGCCGCGGCGGCGGACGCTTCGCTTCCCGCGGCGCCGATGTGCGCGGACGCGTCGAGATCGATCTTGAGGAATCGATCGCCGGGGGCCGCAAGCGGATAGATTTCTCGGATGGCCGTACCCTCGAAGTCTCCATTCCCAAGGGTGCGGTCGAAGGCCAGACTCTGCGTCTGAAGGGCCAAGGCGCGCCCGGGCCGGCGGGGCCAGGCGATGCGTTCATCGAGCTGACGATCCGTCCCCATCCGATCTTCCGGCGAGAGGGGGAGTCGCTGATCATGGATCTGCCGATCTCCGTGCCCGACGCCGTTCTAGGGGGGAAGGTGCAGGCCCCGACGCCGGATGGGCCGGTCACCCTGAGCGTTCCCAAGGGCTCGAATTCTGGATCCATCCTGCGTTTGAAGGGGCGAGGGGCCGGCGGCGCGCACGGCCGTCGCGGCGACCTTCTGGCCAGTCTCGTGGTGACGCTTCCCGAGGCGATCGATGGGGAACTCGAGCGTTTCGCGCAGTCCTGGCGAAACGAGCGTCCCTACGCGCCCAGGCGAAAGCCATGAGAGGGCGTCGTGGACCAATCCGGGCCGGCCGTTCAGCCGATGTTCAGCCAGCGCCCTCTAGAGGGTGGGTCGTGCGCCCGCTCCCCAGCTTGCTTCTCGCTCTCCTGATCTCCGCGGCCCTCGCCGGCGCGGCGGGCGCGCAGATGCGCCCGGCTAGAGGTTTTGGGGGTGAATACGGCCGCGGCCAGGCCCCCGAGGCCCGCGGGCCGCCCCAGCGCGCCATGCCCTTCCGCCCGCCGCCTCCAGGCTTCGATCGTCCGCCGTTTCGGGGCGCCAATTCGCTTGGCGCCGATTGGCGCGAACAGCAGGACGAGGCGCGCCAGGGCGTTCGCCACGGTCAACTGGCCCCCCTCGGCCGCGTCATCCATGGAATAGACCGCCGCGCGCCGGGCCGCGAGCTGGACACGGGGATCGAATATCGGGGGGATCGGCCAGTTTACCGCGTCCGCTGGGTCACCGCTCACGGGCGGCGCATCGACTACATCGTCGATGCGGCCACCGGCGCGATCCTGAGCGAAAGGTAGGGCAGGCCCGTGCGGATACTTCTGGTCGAGGACGACCCCGATCTGACGCGCCAGTTGAAGCAGGCCCTGGATGACGCGGGCTATGCCGTCGATCACGCCCCCGACGGCGAGGAGGCCGCCTTTCTAGGCGAGACCGAGCCCTACGACGCCATCGTGCTGGACCTGGGCCTGCCCAAGATCGACGGCGCGTCGGTGCTGGAAGGCTGGCGGCGGGCCAATCTGGCCACCCCGGTCCTGATCCTCACCGCGCGCGGCGCATGGAGCGAGAAGGTCGCCGGGTTCGACGCGGGGGCGGACGACTATCTGACCAAACCCTTCCACACCGAGGAGCTGCTCGCCCGTCTGCGCGCCCTGCTGCGGCGTTCGGCGGGTCATGCCGCACCTTCTCTTTCGTGCGGCGCGCTTCGGCTCGATCCGCGCGCGGCGCGGGCGTCGGTGGCCGGGGAACCCCTGCGCTTGACCTCGCTGGAGTATCGACTGCTGCACTATCTGATCATGCATCAGGGCCGGGTGATCAGCCGCACCGAACTGGTCGAACATCTCTACGATCAGGACTTCGACCGCGACTCCAACACCATCGAGGTGTTCATCGGCCGGGTTCGCAAGAAGATCGGCGCCGATCGCGTCGAAACCGTGCGCGGGCTGGGCTATCGGCTGATCGCCCTTGAGGGCGAGGCGAGCGAGGCGTGAGCGATCCCGGCGCGCGGTCGCCGCGCGCTTTTCGACGCTCTCTCGCGCGGCCCTCGCTGGTCAGGCGACTGATTGTCCTGGCCGCCGCCTGGAGTCTGGCCGTGCTGGTCATGGCGGGTCTGTCGCTGTCGGCGTTGTTCAACCACGCGGCGACGGCGCGATTCAACGATGAGCTGTCCAACACGGTCGACGGCCTGCTCGCCGGCGCTTCGGTCGACGGGGGTCAGGTGATCGCGCCGATATCCGACGACCCGCGCACCCTGCGCGCCTACAGCGGCGACTATTGGGAAATCGCCACGCCGGCGGGAAACGGCGTGCGGGCGCTGTCGCGTTCGCGCTCCTTGTGGGATCGCGCGCTGCCCGCTCCGCCCGAGGGCGAGAGCGCGCTGGCCAAGGCGCAGGGAAAAGCCGTGTTCTACGACGGCGCCGGTCCGCTCGGTCAGCCCTTGCGGGTGGCGGCGCTGCAGGGCCGGTTGCCGGATCTGACCGCGCCGGTGGTGTTCATGGCCGCGGAGGATCGATCGCCGATCAATCGCGACGTTCGCAAATTCGCCACGGCCATCGCCGCGGCGTTGGTTCTGTTGGGAGCGGGGCTGATCGCCGCGGTGTTCATTCAGGTGCGCGTCGGCCTCGCGCCTCTGTTCGCGCTGCGCCGTGAGGTCGCCGCGGTGCGGACCGGCCAGTCCGACCGGGTCATGGGGGACTATCCCAGCGAGTTGGAGCCGCTGGCCAGCGAACTCAACGCGTTGATGGCTCACAATCAGGAAGTCGTGGAGCGTCAACGCACCCACGTCGGCAATCTGGCCCATGCGCTGAAAACCCCCCTCTCCGTGCTGCTGACCGAGGCGCGCCAACGCCCCGGCCAATTCGGCGAGGTGGTGATCCGCCAGGCCGAGGCGATGGGTCACCAGGTGGATCACCATCTGCGCCGCGCTCGGGCCGCCGCGCGCGCCCAGGGCCAGGGTGAGCGCACCGCGGTGGCCCCGGTTCTGGAGGAGCTCAGCCGTACGCTCGAAAAGATATTCCGTGACAAAGCCCTTTCCCTCGATTGGCGCTGCCCCGACGATCTTAGCTTTCTGGGCGAGCGGCAGGATCTGCTGGAGGTGGCCGGCAACGTGATGGAAAACGCCTGCAAGTGGTGCGCCGGGCGGGTGCGGGTCGAGGCGAGGGGTGTATCGGCCCGTCAATTCTCTCTGATTGTCGAGGACGACGGAGCCGGACTCGCCGCCGATCAGCGCCATGAGGTCCTGCGGCGCGGCGCCAGGCTGGATGAAAGCGCGCCGGGGTCCGGCCTCGGTCTGGCCATCGTCGATGAACTGGTTCGCGCCTATGGCGGGTCGGTGACGCTGTCGGGTTCCGGCATGGGAGGGTTGATGCTGGAACTCCTCCTTCCCCGCGCCGACGGCTGAAGCGCCCCTGCTTGGCTTTTTCCGCCTCGGCCGCCCCTCGCCTGCGATGCGATTTGTCGATAGAATTGGCCAATGGTCGGTTTTCCCATCGCGCGCGACCTTCGAAACGTCGCGGCGGGACGCTTGGATCGCCCATGAACTTTCTGCCCAGATCTCGCGCCGCGCGCCGCCGGATGACGGTGGTGGCCGCCGCCGCGCCCATTCTCGTGCTGGCGGCGGCCTTGGTCCTGTTTGGTCTGAGGGGGTCGATTTCCTATTTCTATACGCCGGCCCAGGCCCGCGCCGCGCATGTGGCGGCGGGACGACCTATCCAGCTCGGCGGGCTCGTCGAGGCCGGTAGTGTGACGAAACGGCCGACCGGCGAAATTGATTTCGCCATCCGCGATCATGTGGCGAGCTCCGAGGTTGCCTACCGTGGCGAGCTGCCCGACCTCTTCCGCGAAGGCCAGGGGGTGGTGGCGTCGGGGGCCTACGATCAGGCTGGAGTCTTTCAGGCGACGCAAATTCTCGCCAAGCACGATGAACGCTACATGCCCCGCGAACTGACGCGGGCGCTGAAGGCGCAGGGCGAATGGCGCGGGCAGGGCGGTCAACCCGCCTATGCCTCCGGAACGACGATTCGATGAACGGTGGCTCCCCCCGCGATGGAGGCGGCGACGGGGGAGTCGCAGAATTCGCGCGTTGACATGATAGCGCCCGAAATCTGCTGCAAGAACGCCGCGGGAATAACCGAAAGGTAACTTGTGAGCCCTCGCGCTCTTTGGCATGCGACACTAGATGAATGGCTCCCGGCCCTTTCAAATTCCGGGAATGAGGAACGAACCGATGGCAGTTAGCAGATCGCATGTTTTGGTGGGCGCCTTGGCCGGCGCCGGCGTGGCCGTGGCCGCCATGGCGGGCGCGGGCATGCGACCGCCCGCGCTGAACTTCGGCGGGCAAGGCAATCTCATCAAGGCGTCCACCTCGCCGGTGTTCGCGCCCGCCCCCGGCGCGCCCCAGACCTTCGCCGACATCTTTGAAAAGGTGTCGCCGGCCGTCGTGTCGATCAACGTCACATCCAAAGCCGATCCGAACGCGATGAAACGAATTCCCGGCTTCGAGAATTTTCCGTTCGAGATCGTTCCCAGGGGCCAGGGCCAGGAAGGCGACGGCGAGGGCGCGCCGGCCCCCAAACAGATGTCCTCCGGGTCGGGCTTTTTCATCTCTCCCGACGGCTATATCGTCACCAACAACCACGTCGTGGACAACGCGGAAGAGATCAAGGTCGTTCTCAAGGACGGCAAGGAATTAAGGGGAATCGTGGTCGGTCGCGACGAGGCGACGGACCTCGCGGTCGTCAAGGTCGAGGGTCACGGCTATCCCTTCGTCGATTTTGAGAATTCGGCCAAGCCGCGGGTGGGCGACTGGGTTCTGGCGGTCGGCAATCCGTTCAGCCTGGGCAATACGGCCACGGCCGGCATCGTTTCGGCCTATAATCGCGACATCGGCGAAAATTTCGTCGATTACATCCAGATCGACGCGCCCATCAATCGCGGCAACTCGGGCGGCCCGACCTTCGACACCTACGGCCGGGTGATCGGCGTCAATACCGCCATCTTTTCGCCGTCCGGTGGTTCGGTCGGCATCGGCTTCGATATCCCGGCCGACATCGCCTACAACATCACCAAACAGTTGATGGCCGGCGAGAAGATCAAGCGGGGCTACATCGGCGCCACGATCGAAAGCCTCAGCGACGAACTGGCCGACTCCTACGGCATGGCCGGGCGCAAGGGCGCGGTGGTCGCCGATCTGGTTCCCGGCGGTCCAGCCCAGCGGGCCGGAATCCAACCGGGCGACGTCGTGGTCGCGGTCAATGGCCAGCCGGTGACCAGCAACAGCGAGATGACCCGTGAAATCGCCAAGGTCCAGGCCGGCGACGTGGCTCGCCTCGATCTCTACCGCGACGGCAAGGAGCGCAACATCGACATCCACACCGGTCTTCGGCCATCGGAGGCCCAGCTCGCCCTGAACGGCGGCGCGGCCGGAGACGAGGACGCCGGGCCGGGAGGCGGCGGCTCGAAAGCCTCGCCCAATTCACCGATCCTGGGCATGTCTCTGGCCCCCATCGATCCGGCCGCCCGCCAGCAATACAGTATCGCCGCGGCTGTCCATGGCGTTCTCATCGAGGGTGTCAAGGGAAGTTCGGACGCCGGCGAAAAGGGTCTGCATCGCGGGGATGTGATCGTGCGCGCCGGCTATCGCGAGGTGGCCAGCGCCGGCGACGTGTCCGCCGCCGTCGCCGAATGGAAGAAGGAGGGCCGGACCGTCATTCCCCTGGCGGTGAATCGCGGCGGCCGGACCTTGTTCCTGCCGATCAAGATCGCCGGCTGATCGGGCCGCGAAAAAGGGGGCGCGCATGCGGGTTCTGATCGTCGAAGATGACCTCGAGGCTTCCGAGGCCATGGCCAAGGGGCTGACGGAGTCCGGCCATGAATGTGTCACCGCGCCGGACGGCGAGGCGGGATTGAACGCGGCGCGGGCCGAGCGCTTCGACGTTCTGATTGTCGATCGGATGATGCCGCGCACGGACGGCGTCACCATGGTCGAGCGGCTGCGCGGCGACGCCGACCAGACGCCCGTTCTCTTTCTGTCGGCCTTGGGGGAAATCAACGATCGGGTGGCCGGGCTGAAGGCCGGTGGGGACGACTATCTGGTCAAACCCTACGCCTTCGCCGAATTGATCGCCCGGGTCGAAGCCCTGGCCCGGCGGCGCGAGACCGGTTCGGTGCAGACCCTGCTGAAGGTCGGTGACCTGGAGATGGACCTGATCGGCCGGGAGGTGAGACGGGCCGGGCGGGAGATCGATCTGCAACCGCGCGAGTTTCAGCTTCTCGAATATCTCATGCGCAACGCGGGCCAATCGGTGACCCGGACCATGCTTCTCGAAAAGGTGTGGGAATATCATTTCGATCCCCAGACCAATGTCATCGACGTTCACATTTCACGTCTGAGATCCAAGATCGACAAGGGCTTCGAGCGACCGATGCTGCAGACCGTTCGCGGCGCGGGTTACCGCCTGGAAGCCTGAGCGGCGCGTCCGTGCGCCTGCCACGTCTCTTCCGAACTACGCCCTTTCGGCTGACGCTGCTCTTCCTGGCGGTGTTCGCGACCGCCGCCAGCGCCTTTCTGGCCTATATCTATCTGGCCACCGCCGGCGAGGTGACCCGCCAGGCCGATATCGCGATCATGCGGGAAACACGGTCCCTGGAGGCGGCCTACCGGCAAGGCGGTTTTTCAGCGCTCAACCAGGCGGTCATCGAGCGGGCGTCGGGCGACCAATCCTTCCTCTATCTGGTGATGAGTCCGACGGGCGCCCCCATTTCGGGCTCCATAGCGCAATCGCCGGTCAAGAATTTCGACGGCGACCGTGATTGGGCGAGCTTTTTCGTGACCCAGACAAATGCCCAGGGGGCCGCGGTCAAGCGTCCCGCCCGCGGGCTCGAAGAGAAGATGGCGCGTGGTGAGCGCCTGTTCGTCGGCGCCGATGTGGGTGAATCGGAATCCTATGTGGTGAGGATCCTTCGCGCCCTTTGGGGGGCCGGCGCCCTGGTCATCGTGCTGGGACTCGCCGGGGGCCTGCTGGTCAGCCGAAATGTCAGCCGCAGTATCGCCGGCATCGCCGCTGTCATCGCCGCCGCTCGGGGCGGCGATCTGCGCGTTCGCGCCGCCGTTCGCGGGACCGGCGACGAATACGACGAACTGGCCGCCGGCCTCAACGACATGCTCGAGCGGCTGGAGCGCTCGATCGGTGGCCTTCGCCATGCCGGCGACGCCATCGCCCACGACCTTCGCTCGCCGCTCACCCGTCTGCGCGCCCGCCTGGAGGCGGCCATGATCGAGGCGGACGCCGGCCTAGCCGACCCGAAACTTGCCTTGCGCCAGGCGCTCGAGGACGCCGACGCGGTCTTGCGCACCTTCGCCGCCGTGCTGGCCATCGCCCGCCTCGAGGCGGCCGGCGATGCGCCCGATCAGACGCGCTTCGATCCCGCGGCGCTCGCCGCCGACATGGCCGAACTCTATGAACCCCTATGCGAAGACAAGGGACTGGAATTCAAGGCGGAACTCACCCCCGCCCTGAGCGTGAAGGGCAACCGCGAGTTCCTCGCCCAGGCTCTCGCCAATGTTCTCGACAACGCGGTGAAGTACACGCCCGCCGGCGGCGCGGTGATGCTGCGGGTGCGCAGGCGCGCATCGGGCGACATCGAGATTTCCGTCACCGATACCGGGCCAGGCGTCCCGCCGGCCGATCGAGGCCGGGTGGTGGAGCGCTTCGTGCGTCTGGAAAGCAGCCGCAACGAACCGGGTGTCGGTCTGGGTCTTTCGCTGGTGGCGGCGGTGGCGAGGTCGCATCGCGGCCATCTGGAGATGGACGAAGGCCCCGGCGCTGTGGATGGCGCGGGCCCGGGGCTGAGGGTGGCCCTGGTGTTGCCCAAGGCTGGGTAAGGCGATCGTGGCGGCTCTCTGGAAAACCATGGTTGCGTGCGGACCGGTGATCGACGCCGAGGCGGCCGAGCGATCGCGCCGGGGCCTGATCGAGGCCGCCGGCGCGTCCGGATGGGCCGATGAGTTAGGCGTCGCCTGGCCCGCCCTCGCGCCGATCTTTTCGGCCTCGCCTTACCTCTCCGGTCTCGTCCGGCGCGAGCCGGCGCGGTTGCGCCGTGTGCTGGTCGGCGACCCGGCCGGCCGCCTCAGGGCCATTCTTCACGCGACCCAAGCTCTGGGGGAGCGGGGCGGAACCGACGCCGGAGAGCGGGGCCTGCGCGATCTCAAGGCCGAGCTCCACCTGCTCACCGCCTTGGCCGACCTTGGCGGCGTGTGGGATCTCGAAGCGGTGACCGGCGCCCTCAGCCGTTTTGCCGATGCGGCGTTGCGCAGCGCCATGGGCATGGCGGCCGAGGAGTCATTCGCGGCGCGGCGCCTGGCCAGGCGCGGCGAAGGCGAGGAGGGACCGCTCCCGGGTCTGTTCGTCATCGCCATGGGCAAGCACGGCGCGTTCGAACTCAACTATTCCAGCGATATCGACATCTCGGTCTTCTATGACCCGGACGCTCTGCCCCTCGGCCCCGGGGTCGAGCCGGCCCCGTTCGCCATCCGCTTCGTCGAGTGGGTGGCGGACATACTGCGGAGGCGCACCGTCGATGGCTATGTGTTCCGCGTCGATCTTCGCCTGCGCCCCGATCCCTCCTCCACGCCGATCGCCGTGCCGGTGGCGGCGGCGTTGGATTACTACCAGAGCGTCGGCCAGAACTGGGAACGCGCGGCGTTCATCAAGGCGCGTGTCGTCGCCGGCGACATGCCGCGCGGTCGGGCCTTCCTGGACGCCCTGGCGCCGTTCATCTGGCGCCGCAATCTCGACTTCGCCGCCATCGCCGACATCCACTCCATCAAGCGCCAGATTCACGTCCACGAGGCCGGCGAGCGGCTCGCCGCCAAGGGCGCCGATCTGAAGCTCGGCCGGGGCGGCATTCGCGAGATCGAGTTCTATGTCCAGACCCAGCAACTCATCCTCGGCGGGCGCCACGTCGCCTTGCGCTCGCCGCGCACCCTGGGCGCCCTGGACGCTCTGGCGGAGGCCGGCCACGTGGGCCGCCAGGCGGCCGAAGAGATGGCCTTGGCCTACAAGTCTCTGCGCGGCCTCGAACACCGTATCCAGATGATCGACGATGAACAGACCCACAGGTTGCCCCGCGCCGACGCGGATCGCCGGCGCGTGTCGGTCCTGGCCGGCTATCGGGATTTGCGTGGCCTCGACACCGCTGTCGGGCGGCTGCTGAAGGGCGTGAACCGGTGGTACGGCGAACTGTTCGCCGGCGAAGAGGCGCTTTCCTCGCGCTTCGGGAGCTTGATTTTCACCGGCGTCGATGACGATCCCGAAACTCTGCTCACCCTGAAGCGCATGGGCTTCTCCGATCCAGGTCAGGTCTCCGGGACGATTCGCGCCTGGCATCACGGCAAGATCGCGGCGACCCGAACCGAACGGGGCCGCGAAGTCTTCACCCGACTCGCCCCGCGGTTTTTGGAGGCGGCTCGGGCCACCGGCGCGCCGGACGCCGCCTTCGCGCGCTTTGCCGACTTCTTCTCCGCCCTGTCCTCGGGCGTTCAGGTGCAGTCGCTGTTTCTGGCCCAGCCGCGCCTCTTTGAACTGGTGGTGCGGATCATGGCCCTGGCGCCTCGCTTCGCCCGGACGCTGGCTCGTCGCCCCGCCGCCCTCGACGCTCTTCTGGACCCCGGCTTTTTCACGCCTATCGAGGCGCCGCGCGATCTTGCCGCCGCCATCGCCGCGGCCGCGACCTTCGAGGCGGCGATGGATGTCGCCCGGCGGGCGCATCGCGAGCGAGGCTTTCGCATCGGCGTCCAGGTGCTGGCCGGCGCCGCCAGCGCGCGCCAGGCCGGCGCCGCCTTCGCGGACCTCGCCGATGGTTTGATCGAGGGCTTGTCGCGGGCCGCGCTCGACGAGGTCGAACGGCGAGCCGGCGCCTTTCCCGGCGAGACGGCGGTGATCGCGCTCGGCAAATGCGGGTCGCGCGAGATGACCGCCGCTTCCGATCTCGACCTCATGACCCTTTACCGCCCCGCCAGGTCCGCGGCGATGTCGGCCGCCAAGGGTTGGCGCGCGGAAACCTTCTACGCCCGTTTCACCCAGACCCTGGTCACCGCCCTGGCCGCCCCGACCGCGGAGGGCGAACTCTATCTGGTGGACCTGCAGCTACGCCCGTCGGGCACGAAAGGCCCCGTCGCGGTGAGCGTGGCGGCGTTCGAAGCCTACTATGGCGGCGAGGCCGAGAGCTGGGAGTTTCTGGCCATGACCCGGGCGCGGGTGATCTGGGCCACCTCGCCGGCCTTCGCGCGAGTCGCCGCCCGGGCGATCGAGGCCGTCCTGCGCCGCCGGCGCGACGGCGCCGTCATGGCCCGCGAGGTGGCCGACATGCGCGCCCTCATGGCTCGGGAGCGGGCGGCCGAGGGGTTCTGGGACATGAAACGGATCGACGGCGGCCTGGTCGATATCGAGTTCTGCGCCCAGTACCTGCAGCTCATCCATGCCGCCGAAGGCGGGCCCTTGCGGCAGAACACCGCCGAAGCGCTCGACGCCCTGGCCCAGGCGCGCCTCGCCCCGGCTCCGGCGCTGAAAGCCCTGAGCCACGCCTGGACGCTGCAGCAGGACCTCTCCCAGCTTCTCAAAGTGGCCATCGAGGACAACGAGGATCCGACCGGCGAGCCCGCCTCCCTGCGCGCGCTTCTCACCAGGGCCGGCGACGCGCGGCGCTTCTCCGACCTGAAGTCCAGGCTGGCGAAGGCGCGGGTGGCGGCGCATGGGGCGTTTCAAACCCTGGTGGGGACGCCGGCGACGGAGGCGGGCGCGCGGGTCGTTGAAGAGGGGCGGGCGGTCTTGCCTAAGGCGAACTTGCGTCCGCGGACAAAATGGAGCGCGGCGGGTGAGCGAGGTGAGGATTGAGCCCGATGGGCGCCGATCTGGACGACGAACTTGTCGTCAGGGCGGGGCGGGGCGATCCGGCCGCGATCCGCGCCTTGGTGAGCCACAAGCTGCCCAAGGTTCTCGGCCTGGCGCGCCGGATGCTGGGCGATCCAGGAGACGCCGAGGATGTGGCCCAGGAAACCTTCCTCAGGGCCTGGAGGTTCGCGCCACGCTGGCGGCCGGGCCACGCCAGGTTCGACACTTGGCTGCACAGGGTCGCCCTCAACCTCTGTTACGATCGGCTGCGGCGCCGCCGGCGGATGACGCACGAGCTTCCCGATCAGGCCGATCCCGGCCCCGGCCCGGATCGCGATCTTCAGGCGCGCGACGTGGGCCGGCGGGTCGATGCCGCGCTGCGCATGCTTCCGCCTCGCCAAAGGGAGGCCATCGTGCTGTGCCACTATCAGGAGATGACCAACATCGAGGCGGCTTCGATCATGGCGGTGAGCGTCGAGGCGCTGGAGAGTCTTCTCTCTCGCGCCCGCCGCGCGCTCAGGACCGACCTGGCCGATGTGGCGGCCGATGACTGACGCGGACAAGCAGATGATGAGTCCCGACCGGTTCGCGGCCCTGGCCGGCGGCTTCGGCGGCGATCTCGAACGCTGGCCGCCGTCGGAGCGAGAGGTGGCCCGTCGTCTGGCCGCCGCCCGGCCGACCTTGACCGAGGCGGTCCTTGCCGACGCGCGGCGCCTGGACCGGACGCTCGACGCCGCGCCGGCCATGTCGCCGAGCCCAGAACTGCGGGACCGGATCGTTCGGGCGGCGCCGGGGCCCGCAGCGAGGCCGACGACGAGCGCGGCATGGCGCTGGGCGGCCGGGCTCGGGCTGGCCGCGGGTCTCGCCGGCGCCGCGGCCGCCGGTGTCGCCGTCGCCGTCGCGCTCGCGCCGACCACCCTGGCCCGTCCGCACGCCGGGCCGACGGCCGATCCGGTCGAGGAAGCCGCCCTGCTGCTGCGCGAACCGTCCGATCTGGGCGAGGTGTGATGACCACGCGTCGTCTCTCCGCCGCCTTGATCGCTTCAGTGGCCCTGAACCTGTTCCTGATCGCCGCCGCGGTCACCCTGATCGCTCTGGACGCGCATCGCATCCGCCACCGGCTGCCCCAGCGGCCGACCCTGCGCGCCGCCGCCCTGAGCCTCGCCCCCGACCAGCGGGACCGGTTCGTCGCCCTCCTGGGCTCGGAGGGCGAGAGCGTCCAGGGCGCCAACCGGCAGGCGCGCGCCCTGCGCGCCGCGGCCTGGGGATCTCTGGCGACACCACGCTTCGATCCCCTCGTCGCCAAGGCCGATCTGGCCCGCGCCCGCGCGCTCAATGAGGCGTCGCGCGCCACGGTGGAGGATGGCGTGCTGGACTTCGCCGCCGCGTTGCCGCCCCCGGAGCGAGCCCGCTTCGGCGCGGCCATGCGCCGCCCGCCTCCCAGTCAGAAACGCGCCGCGCCATGCGGAAAGGCGACGCCGGCGTCCTGACCTTCTCCGCTCGGGACCTTATCCGCTCGGGCCACAGCGCCTTGATGGATTCCATCTGACTTTTGGCGCCGGCGGGTGCTTCCCCAAGGCTCGTGAACTATCGGCTCCGCCGGCGCCAGATGGCCGACGTTCCGATTGTCGCGGGAGGGCGAATTTCCCCGTTGGTCCCCCCGCTAAAAGCGAACCTGTCCAAGGACGCGGTTGGGTGGAAAGCAGATATCGACACACCGGTCCTATCCGCCGCATGATAGAAAAACAGCCGAAGGAGACGCGGACACTATGAAAAAAAGCGCAACGACCGACGGCGAATCGCCTTCCCGGCTGATCGACGCGAGGATCAGGGAACTGGACGACTGGAGGGGCAAGACGCTCGCCCATGTCCGCGCGCTCGTCAAGCAGGCGGATCCCGAGGTGGTCGAGGAGTGGAAGTGGAGAGGCGTCCCGGTATGGTCCCACCATGGACTGATCTGCACCGGCGAGACCTACAGGAGCGTCGTGAAGCTGACTTTCGCCAAGGGCGCCTCGCTCGACGACCCTTCAGGTCTGTTCAACTCCAGCCTTGAAGGAAACACCAGGCGCGCCATGGACATCCATGAGGGCGATGAACTGAATGTGGATGCGTTCAAGACGCTCATACGCGCCGCCGTGGGCCTGAACAGGTCGTCGGCCCGATAGCGAATGCGGCTGTAGCCAAGTGTCGGATTTCATTCGCTAGGCGAGGGATTTGGCGACGAGTTCGAACACGTTTTTCGACAGGCCCGCGGCGGCGGCGATCCGCTCCAGTTGCGCCCGCATCAGCGCGCCCAGGCCGGCGGTGTACCTCGCCCAGCTTCCGAGCGGCTCGACGAGGCGCGCCGCGACCATCGGGTTGAAGCCGTCCACGGCCAGGATTTGGTCGGCCAGGAAGCGGTAGCCGGCCCCGCTGGGGTCGTGGAAGCGATCGGGATTGGCCGCCGCGAAGGTCTGCACCAGGGCGCGCAGGCGGTTGGGCGTCCGGGCGTCGAAGTCGGGATGAGCGGTCAGCCCCAGCACCCGTCCCAGGGCGCCCGCCGAAGGATCGCGCGCCTGCACGGCGAACCATTTGTCGATCACCAGGGGCTCGTCCTTCCAGCGGGCGTGGAAGGCGGTCAGCGCGGTCTCGAAGTCGTCTCCGCCCAGCATCGCCAGCGCGGCGAGGCCGCCCATGGCGTCGGTCATGTTGAGGGCGGCGTCGAAATGCCCCTTCGCCCGCTCGCGGTTGAGAGCGTGCGGGTCGGCGGCCAGCATTTCCAGAGCCGCGTTGCGCAGGCTTCGCCGGCCGGCGGCGGCGGCGTCGGGAGAGAACGAGCCCGGCTCCTGCAGACCGCCGTGCAGGCGCCTGAGGGTCTCGCCCAGATGGACCGCCATGCGCCCGCGCAGGGCTTCGCGGGCCTGGTGGAGGGCCCCCGGGTCGGCGGGCGAGGACATCACCGCCAGGTCGGATTCGCTGGGCAGCGCCAGCAGAAGCGCCTTGAACGCCGGCGCCGAGGCCTGATCGTCCAGGGCGCGGCCGATGGCTTCGGCGAAGCGCTCCTCGCCCACTTCGTCGGGCTGCCCGGCGGCCCTGGCCAGGATCAGGTCGCGCGACAGGGTCTGGCCCGCCTCCCAGCGGTTGAACAGGTCTGGGTCGGCGGCCAGCAGAACGTAGCGGTCCTTGGCCGGCGCGTCGGTGATAAGGTTCACCGGGGCCGAAAAGCCGCGCAGCGCCGAGAGCACTGGCGGCCGTTCCACCCCTTCGAGGCGAATCCGACGGCTGGGCGTGTCGAGCACGATGAGTTCGGTCTCGCGCAGGACCCGACCATCCTCGTCGAGCAAACCCAAGGCCAGCGGAATGGGAAGGGCGCGCTTGTCCGGCTGGCCGGGCGTCGGCTCGGTGCGCTGCGTAAGGTCGAGATCGAGGGTGCGGGCCGCCGCGTCGTAGCTGGCGGCCACCTTCACCTGCGGTGTCCCGGCCTGTTCGTACCAGGCGAAGAAGCCGGTCAGGTCGCGGCCCGAAACCTCGGCGAAGCAGGCGATGAAGGCCTCCACCGTGGTCGCCTGGCCGTCCCACCGCTCGAAATAGAGATCCATGCCGCGGCGATAATCCGCCTCGCCGACGATGATCATCAGCATGCGGATGACTTCGGCGCCCTTCTCATAGATCGTCGCGGTGTAAAAGTTGTCGATCTTCAGATAGCTCGCCGGGCGCACCGGGTGGGCCAGGGGGCCGGCGTCCTCGGCGAACTGCCGGGCGCGCAGGGCCCTCACCTCCTTGATCCGCTGCACCGCGCCGCCGCGCTGGTCGGCGGAGAAGCTCTGATCGCGAAAGACGGTCAGGCCCTCCTTCAGGCAGAGTTGGAACCAGTCGCGGCAGGTGATCCGGTCGCCGGTCCAGTTGTGGAAATATTCGTGGGCGATCACCCCTTCGATCCGCTCATAGTCCAGGTCGGTGGCCGTGGCCGGGTCGGCGAGCAGCAGCGAGGAATTGAAGATATTGAGACCCTTGTTCTCCATCGCCCCGAAGTTGAAGTCGCGCACCGCGACGATCATGAACAGATCGAGGTCGTACTCCCGACCATAGGTCGCCTCGTCCCAGCGCATGGCCCGCTTGAGGCTGTCCATGGCGTAGGCGGCGCGCGGCGTCATGCCCGGATCGACGAAGATGCGCAAAACGACCTCGCGCCCGCTCAGGGTCGCAAACGAGTCTTCCAGCACGTCCAGTTCGCCGGCCACCAGGGCGAACAGGTAGCAGGGCTTGGGAAAGGGGTCGTTCCATAGCGCGAAATGCCGTCCGTTCGGCAGCGCTGCGGCCTCCACCAGATTGCCGTTGGACAGCAGGTGTCGAAAGCTCGCGTCGGCCTCGATGCGCACCGTGAAGCGCGCCAGGACGTCGGGCCGGTCGGCGAACCAGGTGATCTTGCGAAATCCCTCCGCCTCGCACTGCGTGCAATAGCGGCCGCCGGACATGTAGAGGCCCTCGAGCGCCGTGTTGCCGGCCGGATCGATCTCGACCTCGGTTTCCAGCACAAAAGCGTCGGGCGCGTTCGGGATCGTCAGCCACTCGTCGTCGATGGCGTGTTCGGCCGGCCCCAGCGCGCGCCCATCGATGGCCGCCGACACGGCCTTGAGTCGCTCTCCGTTGAGCCTCAGAGGTTCGGCGTGATCGCCGTTGCGGCGGACGGTCAGCCGCGCCTTGACCCGCGTGGCGCTGGGTTCGAGTTGAAATTCAAGGTCCGCCGCCTCGATCAGGAACGCGGGCCGCTGATAGTCGGCGAGCCGGATCGGCTGGGGTGTGTCGGTGCGCATGCGCGGGGTTTAGCGCCGCTGGGGCGTTCACGCTACGAGGCCGGCCGTGAAAACGACGATCCTTGACGCGCCGTCACACTTTCCCCGCCGCGAAAGCCCGCTATCCTCATCGCCGGCCCCAGCAGAGCGAGCCCGCCATGAATTTCGATTTCTCCGACGACCAGAAGTTTCTCAAGAGCGAGGCGCGCAAGTTTCTGGCGGCGCGCTGCCCGTCCGCCACGGTGCGCGGGGTGCTCGACGTTCCGGCGGTTTCCTACGACGCCGGCCTTTGGAAGGCGGTCGCCGAACAGGGCTGGCTCGGCGCCGCCATCCCCGAGGCGTTCGGGGGCCTGGGCCTTGGCGGCATCGAGCTTTGCGCCATCGCCGAGGAGCTGGGTCGCGCCCTCGCCCCCATCCCCTTCTCGTCCACCGTCTATTTCGTCGCCGAGGCCCTGATGCTGGCCGGATCGCCGGCGCAGAGGGCCAGGTGGCTGCCAAGAATCGCCGTCGGCGAGGCCATCGGCTGTTTCGCCACCGTCGAGCGGGCCGGCGTCCTCACCGAAAGCCAGGTCCAGGCGCGGGTGGACGGCGGCAAGTTGACCGGCGTCAAGATTCCGGTCACCGACGGCGATGTCGCGACTCTCGCGGTGGTTCTGGCCAAACAAGGCGGGCGCCCGGGTCTCTATCTGGTCGAGCTGGCCGCCGCGGGCGTGACGCGGCAGACCCTCGAAACCCTCGACCCCACCCGCGGGGCGGCGCGCCTGACCTTCGCGGACGCCCCCGCCGAACCGATGGGCGAGCCCGGCGAGGGCATGGCGCTGGCCGAAGCGGTGCTGAACCGCGCCGCCGTCCTGCTGGCCTTCGAACAGGTGGGCGGCGCCGATCGGGCGCTGGAGATGGCCAGGGACTACGCCCTCACCCGCTACGCCTTCGGCCGGCCGATCGGCGGCTATCAGGCGATCAAGCACAAGCTGGCCGACATCTACATCAAGAACGAGCTGGCCCGCTCCAACGCCTATTACGGCGCCTGGGCGCTGGGCGACGGGGCGGCGGAGCTTCCCGTGGCCGCGGCGGCCGCCCGCGTGGCGGCCGGCGAAGCCTTCTGGTTCGCCGCCAAGGAGAATCTGCAGACCCACGGCGGCATGGGCTTCACCTGGGATGTCGATTGCCACCTCTTCTACCGCCGCGCCCAGCAGCTCGGCCTGGTCGCCGGCGGCGCCAAGGCCTGGAAAGAGCGCCTGGTCGCCCAACTCGAACGCCGCAACGCGGCCTGAGAAGGAATCACCCGATGGATTTCAACGACACCCCCGAAGAAGCGGCTTATCGCGACGAGGCCAGCGCCTGGCTGAAGGCGAACGCCCCGAAGCGCGCCGGCGGCGCGGCGAATCTCTTGGACGATCCGGCCAGCATGGAAGACTGCCGCGCCTGGCAGCGGACGAAGGCGGAGGCCGGCTACGCCTGCATCACCTGGCCGAAGGCATGGGGCGGCGGCGGCGGCGCGCCGTGGCAGTCGGTGATCTTCGGTCAGGAAGAGGCGCGCGTCGAGACACCGGGCAACCCCTTCCAGATCGGCCTTGGCATGTGCGTGCCCACGGTGATGACGGCCGGAAACGAGGCCGACAAGGAACGCTTCGTGCGCCCCGCCGTGCGTGGCGAGGAAATCTGGTGCCAGCTGTTCAGCGAACCGGCCGCCGGCTCGGACGTGGCGGCGTCGCGCACCCGCGCCGTAAGAGTCCAAGGCAAGGATGGGAACGGCGAGGACTGGGTGATCAACGGCCAGAAGGTGTGGACCTCCGGCGCCCATTATTCGGATTTCGGTCTTCTGCTGGCCAGAACCGATCCGGACGTGCCCAAGCACAAGGGCCTGACCATGTTCTGGATCGACATGAGGGCGCCCGGCGTGGAGGTGCGGCCGATCCACCAGATGAGCGGCGCCTCCAACTTCAACGAAGTCTGGTTCACCGACCTGCGCGTCAAGGACGCCCAGCGGGTCGGGGCGGTGGGCGAGGGCTGGAAGACCAGCCTGGTCACCCTGATGAACGAGCGCCTGGCCATCGGCGGCGGCGGCGGGGCCGGCCACCGCACGATCCTCAAGCTCGCCCAGGATATCTCGACCCTGGCCGGATCGGCGGTGAAGGACTCGGCCCTGCGCGAAAAGATCGCTGATTGGTTCGTCCAGGCCGAGGGCCTGAAATACACCCGCTACCGCACCATGACCGCCCTCTCGCGCGGCCAGACGCCGGGGCCGGAAAGCTCCATCGGCAAGGTGGTCTCCGCCTCGCTGATGCAGGACATGGCCAACGCCGCCATGGACCTGGAGGATCAGTTCGGGATCATCGTCGATCCCGCCATCGCGCCCCTGGCCGGCGCGTTCCAGACCGCTCTGATGAACGCGCCGGGCCTGCGCATCGCCGGCGGCACCGACGAGATCCTGCGCAACATCATCGCCGAGCGGGTGCTGGGCCTGCCGCAGGACGTGCGCCTCGACAAGGACGTGGCCTTCAAGGATATCCCGACCGGGCGGTAAAGTGCGCCTCCGCGCCGCGAGAGCGGCGCCTTGGTAGCTGGGGGCGGGATCGAACCGCCGACCTGTGGGTTATGAATCCACCGCTCTAACCATCTGAGCTACCCAGCCGAAGAGAGGCGCGCGGGAGGGCGGCTTATAGGGGCCCCGCCGGCGTCCATCAAGCGGCGGGTACGGGATGGGATCGCCGCGGCGAGGTTCCGAGGATCGATGCGTGGGTGCCCCCTGGACATCCCGGGGTCCGCGAGTGAGGATCATACCGCGGATGGGGGGCGCGCGGATGGCCGGCGAGCCGGAGTCGCTGGATACCGGCGAGGGGTTGGAGCGGCGGCGCCACCGGCATGGCCTCGACCGTCTGATCATGCTGGCCGACGGCGTCTTCGCCATCGCCATCACCCTGCTGGCCTTCGATCTGCGCGGGCCGGCGCACTGGGACGGTCGGCTCGCCAGCCTGTGGGCGAACCTGGCCCCGCAGCTCGACGCCTATGCCCTCAGCGTGGTGGTGATCGGCGTCTACTGGCTGGCCCATCGGCGGTTCATGGCCATGATCCTCACCGTTGATCCGCCTGTCGCTGTCCTCACCCTCATCATGCTGGCCCTGGTCGCTCTCCTGCCGGCCGCTACCCGGCTCACCCATGAGCTGCCGGCCTCGGCGGCCATGCCGGTCTATGGCGCGCTCATCGTCGCTATCGGCGCCATCATGGCCGCCATCTGGGGCTACGCCGCTTCATCGCCGACCTGGTGTCGCGCGAGGTATCCACACCGGTGCGGTGGTTCCTGCTGATCCTGATGCTGTTCACGCCGGCCTTCTTCCTGTTTCTGGTCAGCGGCTTCCCAGGCCCTGGCCCGGCGAGATCCCCTTGAGCCTCGTCGCCCTCTTCCTGATCGGCTGGCCGATGCGCCTGTGGGTGGTTCGGCGCCTCACGCCCGAGGCGCCAGCGGCGGAAGGCGTGGAGTGAGGGCCGGCGCGCCGGCGGAAGGGCCGTCAACCCTGTTCCCCGCCCGAGCGATCGGGTTAAGGAAGGACGCATGACCGATCAGGCCCTCGGCCCCACCTCGGGGAGCTACATCTCCCAGCGCCTGCGCCTGCACTATGTGGATTGGGGGAACGCCGAGGCGCCGCCGCTGATCCTCCTGCATGGCGGACGCGACCATTGCCGCAACTGGGACTGGGTGGCGCGCGACCTCGCCGGCGACTTCCACGTGATCGCCCCGGATCTGCGCGGCCACGGCGACAGCGCCTGGTCGCCGAGCGGCGATTATTCCATGAGCGCCTTCGTCTATGACCTGGCCCAGCTCATCCACCGCCAGCGGCTCAGCCCCGTTTCCATCGTCGCCCATTCCCTGGGCGGCAATATCGCCCTGCGCTACGCCGGGGTGTTCCCGGAGAACGTCGCCAAGCTGGTGGCCATCGAAGGTCTGGGGCCTTCGCCGGCCATGCTGGCCAAACGCGGCGAGCGCCCGACGCCGCAGCGCCTGCGGGCCTGGATCGAGGACGAACGCGCCCTGGCCGGGCGGCTGCCGCGCCGCTACGCCTCCATCGAGGAGGCGTTGGGGCGCATGCAGGCCGAGAACCGCCACCTGACCCCCGAGCAGGCGCGCTATCTCACCATCCACGGGGTCAGCCAGAACGAGGATGGGACCTACGGCTGGAAGTTCGACAACTATGTCCGCTCCTTTTCGCCGACGGACCTGACGGCGCGCGAGCTCGAGGCGCTGTGGGCCAACATCGCCTGCCCGACCCTGCTCGTCTATGGGCGGGAAAGCTGGGCCTCGAACCCTGAGGAGGACGGCCGCCTCGGCCATTTCGCCAACGCCCGCGTCCAAGTCTTCGAGCGCGCCGGCCACTGGGTCCACCACGACCGGCTGGAGGCCTTCCTGGCCGAGGTCCGCGCCTTCCTGGGCGGAGAGGCGCGGTGAGCGGCCGACCACGCCAAGGTCGAATCGTCCGCCTCGCGTTGCCGGTCCTCATCTGGCTGACTCTGGCGGCGGCGGCCTTCGCCCAGGCGCCGCCGGCGGCCCCGGAAGCCATGTCGGCGATGGCCGCCAGCGTCGATGCGGCGCAGGCGGACCTGCACGCCATCGCCGCCGGCGCCCTGGCCGGGCGTCTCACCGATGCGCAGCTCAGAGCGAAGATGGCCGCCCTGCCGGCCATCCAGGCCAGGCTCGCCGCCGCCCTGGCGATCCTGACGCCGCGCCTGGCGGACGCCGACGCGCGTCTGGCGCAGCTCGGTCCCGCGCCGGCGTCTGGACAGCCTCCCGAGGCCCAGGAGACCGCCGACGCCCGCCGTGGGGTGCTGCATTTTCGCCAGGCGGTGAACACCGAGGTCGTCCAGGGCCGCCTGCTCGGCGTCGAGGCGGACCAGCTCGGCGCCGCTCTGGCCGAGCGCCTGCGGCGCAACTTCGCGGCGCGGCTATGGACGCGGAGCCGCTCGATCGCCGATCCGGCCTTGTGGCGGGATTTCGCGGCCGCCCTGCCCGCCGACCTCGCGCGGCTGGGGCGGGCCGGCCAGGATCAGGCCGACCGGCTGCAAGCGGCGGCCAAGCGGCCGGGCGCCCTGACCTGGCTTGTGCTGGCCGGCCTGATCGGCCTGCTGTTGATCGGCCCGGCGCGGGTGCTGCTGGGGCGGCTGGGCTACCGACGCGCCGCCGCTCTCAGCCCCTCCACCCGCCTGCGCCGCACCGCCCTGGCCCTGTGGCTGGTGCTGGTGGCCGTGGCGACACCCTTGCTGGCCGGCCTGGCGATCCGCGGCGCCCTGATCGGCGCCGACGCCCTCACGCCGATCTTCGAGCGGCTCGCCGCCCTGGGCATCGAGGTGGTGGTGTTCGCCGCCCTGCTGGAGGGCCTGGGACGCGCGGTTCTCTCGCCCAGGCGGCCGTCATGGCGACTGGCGCCGATCCCCGACGAACTGGTCGGGCGCCTCGCCTTGTATCCGGGCCTGATCGGCGCGGCGGCCGGACTGGCCAGCCTGGTCGCCGGGGTAAATACGATCCTCGGATCGAGCCTGCCCACCTCGGTGGCCAGCGACTGCCTGACCCTCCTCGTCGAGGTGGCGGCGGTGGGCGGCGGTCTGGCCATGCTGGCGCGCGCCCGCGACGCCCGCTTGACCAACGGCGCGGGTGAAGGGGCTGGGCCGGTTTCCGATCACCATGGGGAGTCGCGTCTGCCGTGGATCGTCGCGGCGCTGGCGGCGTGGCTGGCCCTGGGCGGCGCCCTCATCGCCGTGCTGCTCGGCTATCTGGCCCTGGCGGGCTTTCTGATGCGCGAGACGATCTGGATCGCGGCGGTGCTGGCCAGCCTGTTTCTGCTGCTGCGTCTGGCCGACGATCTCTTTCCCGCCCTTCTGTCGCCGCGCGGGGCGCTGGGCAGGCTGGTGCGAACCGCGCTCGGGCTCTCGGACGGGGCTCTGGAACAGATCGGCGTCCTCGCCTCGGGCCTGGTTCGCCTGGCGCTGCTGCTGTTCGGCTGGGCCGCCATCCTCGCCCCGTTCGGGGCCAGCGCCGGGGATATCGCCGGCCGCGTCACCTCGGCCAATGTGGTGTTCCGCCTGGGCCAGGTGTCGATCTCGCCCGGCGCCATCTTCGGCGGCGTCGCCCTGTTCCTGGCCGGACTGCTGCTCACCCGCGCGGTGCGCGGCTGGCTGGAGGTGCGCTACCTGCCCAAGACGCGCCTGGATGTCGGAGTGCGCACCTCGGTGGCGGCGGGAGTGACCTATCTGGGCGGCCTGATCGCCATCCTCTTCGCCTTCGCCTATCTGGGCCTCAGCTTCAGCCAGATCGCCCTGTTCGCCAGCGCGCTCTCGGTGGGCATCGGCTTTGGCCTGCAGTCGATCATCGGCAATTTCGTTTCGGGCCTGATCCTGCTGGCCGAGCGGCCGATCAAGGTCGGCGACTGGATCGCCATCGGCGATCTGGAAGGCGATGTGAAACGCATCAACATCCGCGCCACCGAGATCGAGATGCCGGACCGCTCCAAGCTGATCGTGCCCAACTCCGATCTGGTCTCCAAGACCGTCCGCAACGTCACCCATGGGGCCACGGCGGCGAGGCTTCGGATCGTCCTGCGCACCGACGGCGCCGCCGATCCCGCCGTGATGCGCGATCTTTTGCTGGGCGCCTTCAAGGACCATCCCGAGGTTCTGCGCGCGCCGACCTCGGCGGTCTATCTGAGCGACGTGCGCGATGGGGCGCTGGAGTTCACCGCCTTCGCCTACGTCGCCTCGGCGCGCCTGGCCTATCGCGTCAAGAGCGAGCTGCTGTTCAAGATCGTACCCGAACTGAAGGCCAGGGGCATCGCCCTGGCGAACTCGGCCCCGGTGGTGAACATCGGCCTGCCCGAGCGGCTCATCGAGCCGGACTCCCCCTCGCCAGCATGAAGCTACACGGCTGGCGAGCGAGCCGATCGTCGCCTATGTTCGCCTCGGGACAACGATTGTCACATGGGAGAGACCAAGATGCGCACCACATTGTTCGCCGCCCTGGCTGTCGGGGCGATGCTGGCCGCCGGCGCCGCCAGCGCCGAGATCGTCCACTTCACCGCCAAGCTCGACGGCGCTTCGGAAACGCCGCCCCGGGTGACCGACGGCAAGGGAACCGCCCAGGTGACCCTGGACACCCAGTCCAAGGTGTTGAGCTGGAAGGTGGACTATTCTGACCTTAGCGGGCCGGCGACCATGGCTCATTTCCACGGGCCGGCGGCGCCGGGGACCGCGGCGAAGGTCACCGTGCCGCTCACCGGCGACATGGCCAGCCCGATCAAGGGCTCGGCGACGATTACCGATGGACAGATCGGCGATCTGCGCGGCGGTCTGTGGTACATCAATGTGCACACCGCCAAGTATCCGGGCGGCGAAATCCGCGGCCAGGTTCTGGAGGCCAAGTGAGCCTGGACGAGGCGCCCAGGATCTTTTGACCACGGTGGCGCAAGGGGCGCGAAGGGGATGGGCATGGGATTTGGGCATTTCGGACGGCGGCTCGCGGCCGTCGTCGCCGTGGCGGCCCTCGCGCCGCTCGGCGCGGTCGCGCGCGCCGAGGCGCCGGTTCCTCCGGTCGCCGATCAGGCCCTCGGGCCGGCGATCCTGAAGCAATTGGTGGAGATCAACTCCACCCATGCCTTCGGCTCGACGCTCGCCGCCAAGGCCATCGCCGAGCGGATGATCGCGGCGGGCTTCGCGCCCGCAGACGTGCGATTGCTGATCCCGCCGGGCCACCCCGACAAGGGCAATGTGGTGGTGCGTCTGCGCGGTCGCGGCAAGGCCAGACCCATCCTCTACATCGGCCATCTGGACGTGGTGGAGGCCAGGCGCGAGGACTGGACCTACGACCCCTTCGTGCTGACCGAGAAGGACGGCTGGTACTACGGCCGGGGCACGATCGACATGAAGGGTCCGGACGCGGCCCTGATCACGTCCCTTATCCGCATGAAGACCGAAGGCTTCGTACCGGATCGCGACATCATCGTCGCGTTCACCGCCGACGAGGAGGCCGGCGGCGATTTCAGCGGCATCGACTGGCTGTTGAAGACACACCGCGATCTCATCGACGCCGCGCTGGTTATGAACCCGGACGACGGCGGGGGCGAGGCGGGGATGAAGAACGGGCGCAAGCTCTACGTGGGGGTGCAGACCAGCGAAAAGATCTATGTGACTTACCAGATCGAGGCCACCGACAAGGGTGGCCACAGTTCCCGCCCTACGGCCGGCAACCCGATCTATCGGCTGTCGCGCGCCCTGACGCGGATCGCGACCCATCCGTTCCCGGTCGATCTCACCGCGACCACCAAGGCCTATTTCCGGGGACGCGCGGCGCTCGAGAGCGGTCAGGTGAAGGCCGACATGCTTGACGCCGGATCGCCCTCGCCCTCGCCCGGCGCCATCGCGCGGCTGGCCAGCCAGGTCGAGACCGACATCCTCATGCGCACCACCTGCGTCGCCACCATGATCGACGGCGGTCAGGGCGAGAGCGCCTTGCCGCAGCGCGCCCACGCGGTGATCCAATGCCGGGTGATTCCCGGCGAGCCGGTGGAGGGGGTGGAAAAGGCCCTCGCCACGACAATCGCCGACCCGGCGGTGAAGATCTCGGTGTTCACCCCGCCCACGCTAAGTCCGGAATCACCGCCGTCTCCCGAGGTCATCGGCGCGGTGACGGGCGTGGCCAAGGCGATGTGGCCGGAGGTGGTCGTCCTGCCGATCATGTCGCCGGGCGCCAGCGACAGCGCCTTCACCCGCGCCGCCGGCATGCCCTCCTACGGCGTGGACGGGATTTTCGACGACGTGGACGACGAGCGCGCCCACGGCCGCGACGAGCGAATCGGCGTCACCGCCTTTTCCGAGGAGTTGGAGTTCACCTATCGGCTGATGAAGGCGCTGAGCGCCGAGTCTTAGGGGACCTGCATCGCGGTTCAGGCGGTGAAGGGCGTGAAGGTGGCGTAGGGCGCGGGCGGCTGCCCGGCGGGTATGGCGTTGCGCGCGCGCTGAAGTTAAAATCCGAACGGCGCGGCGATCAGGGGGGGCGAATGTTCGGGAGGGCAAGGCGCGCGACGGCCGAAAAGGTGGCCGGCGACCTCGCCGCCGCGGTTCTCGATCCCGAAACCTGCCGCGCCGCGGCGGCGCGCCTGTCCGGCCGGCCGAGCCCCGACCCGGTGGGAAGTTGCGAGATGGCCTTCGCCGGGGCCGCGACGCTGAAACACGTCATCGCCGACACGCAAAGTCCCGCCATCGCGGCGCGGATGACCGTCGCCATCGACGCGGCGGTCGCCGACGTTTTCGGCGGCGCCCACACGCCGCAGACCGAGGCGCACTATGGCCCCGACAGCCTGGCGCAAGCCGCCGCGGCGGCCGTGGCGCGGTATCAGGGCGACGCCTTCTGGTCCAAGCGGCTGGCGGAGACCCTGGGCGCGCGCCTGGGGATATCGGAAGCTCCTTCCATGGACGTCGCGCGGATTTTCAGCGACATCACCGAGGACTCGGTGCTGGCCATTTCGAAATTCAGGATCGTCTAGAGGCGTGATCGCCTATTATCGGCGGTTCGGACGCTTCATAAGCCATTCGCGTCATGTTCCGACGCGCGATCGCCTCACTGAAATGGAGTACCGGAAATTGGTTGCAAACCGCGAAGCCGAAGCACGAGGGCACAGCGAAACTCTCGGGTTGCGGCGGGAGAGCGCGTGTTTGTCGGCGGAGCGACACATGCGCCCGGTCAATTCCGCGAGCCGGCGCCAAACCTACCCGCCTGTTTGCCCGGCTTCGATCGGGCGCCGGCGAAACCATGAGCCCTGGTGGGGGGAATGGCGCGAACTCTTGCCTTCTCCCGCCGAATCCGTCGCGGCAAATACTGTCCGATGAAGCAGGAAACACAACGCGGGCGACAGGCCTCGCCAGGCAAGCAAAAGCGAAATGGCCTCTGTGACTGCGGCAGCGGCGTGAAATACAAGCGGTGCTGCGGGGCCGCTTCCGGGCGCCCGAAAGCGCCGGGCACACTCGCATCGCCATCGGATCCGCGAGCCGCCCAAGACCAATTTCTGCGCGGTGTGCAACTTCTGCGGTCCGGGCAAACGGCGGCGGCGACGTCCATCCTCCTCGAGGCGATCCGGTCGGACGATAGACATTTCGACGCGCACCACGCGCTTGGTTCGGCGTTCGCGGGGAGCGGACGGTTCGCCGACGCAAGCGAAGCTTTGTTTCGGGCCGTGGCGCTGCGACCCAATTCTGCGGCGGCGAACGCGGATCTGGGCCTCGCCTATGACCGTCAAAACCTGCACGAGCCAGCGATCGAAGCTTATCGAAGAGCGGTCGAACTGAAACCCAACCTAGGCAATGTGCACCGTCGCCTGGGTGAGCTTTACGCTGCGTACAGCAGATTGGAGGAGGCGGCCGATCACTTCGACCGCGCGGCCGACATCGATCGGAATACCACGAAAGCACGCCTGTACCGATCGGACGCCCGGCTGCTGCGGGGCGATATTGCCGCCGCCGAACACTGGGCGCGCAAGGCGGTTGCGCTCGAAGCGACGAGCAGCGCCGCACAGGGGACGCTCGCCGGCCTCCTTTACGCCCAAGGCCGCTTTGAAGAGGCGACGACATATTTTGAATCGTCTCTGCGGCTTAATCCGAAAACAGCCAAAAGCTGGGACGGTCTTGTGCACTGCCGGAAGTATTCCGAGGCTGACAATTCCATTATCGACCGCATGCGCGCCGTTTTGCGGCGCGGCGATCTCAGCGACATCGAGCGAATGACCATCCATTTCGCCATCGGCAAGGTCTACGACGACTGTGGGGACTATGCCCACGCCATCGAACAGTTCGACACGGCGAACAGGTTCCGAGCAAAGGACATCGCCTTCGATCGAGCCGGCTTCGCGGCCCTCGTCGACAGGAACATTCAGACTTTTACGCAAGACTTCATGACGCGCAACGCCGCCTCCGGAACATCCGATCAAAGGCCGCTGTTCATCGTCGGCATGTACCGCGCCGGAAGCACGCTTGCGGAACAGATCCTCTCCAGCCATCCCGACATCGCGGCGGGCGGCGAACTGACGGTGTGGACGCCGACGGATATCGAGATCGACGCGACCACTGGCGAATTCGATCCGGATGGCGCGCGCTCCGCGATCAGGAAATATCTGTCCAAACTGGAGAAAATCGGGCCGTTTGCGGCGCGCGTCACCGACAAGCTGCCGTTCAATTTCTTGCGCCTCGGCGCGATCCATTCGCTCATGCCGAAGGCCCGGATTATCCATTGCCAACGCGACCCGATCGACACGTGTCTGTCGATCTATTCGACCCTTTTCAACAGTCGGGTGAATTTCGCCGCCAGAAAAGCGGATTTGGTATTTTGTTACCAACAATACCTCCGCATTATGAACCATTGGCGCAAGGTGTTGCCGGACGATATCTTCCTGGAGGTGCGGTACGAGCGGTTGATCGTAGATCGAGAAGCGGAAACCAGGCGCCTAATCGCGTTTACCGGTCTTGACTGGAATGATCTTTGCCTGGAGCCGGAGCAGAACAAACGTCCGATAGCCACTTCGAGCGCCTGGCAAGCGCGTCAACCCGTGTATACGACATCGCTGCAACGCTGGCGGCGCTACGAACCCTGGATTGGAGAGTTGTGTCAATTGCTTTCGCGTGAGGCGGGAATTGCAACGTCACGGTAAGAGTTGGATGTTTCATCTCAACTTCTGATACGCTAGAGCGCTTTCCGCAAAAGTGGGAACTGGTTTTGCGATCAGAAAGCGCTCAAGTGTTTGAAATAGAGCCTGTTTTCTCGATCAGGTTGATTCAACCTGATCGAGACAGGCTCTAGCCGCCCGCCTTAACCAGGGCGACGACGTGGACGAGCATGGCGATGACGGCGACGAAGGCGATCATCATCATGAACCGCCAGGGCATGAGGCGCGGCGGCGAAAGGGGCTTGACCGGCCGCGCCCCCAGCCAGCCGAACAGCAGGGTGAGCGCCAGGGCGACGCCGGCGAGGGTCAGCGATATGGGCACGGTCATGGCGGCGCCGAGCCTAAGGCCGGCGCGCCGGGCTGTCGAACCTCCGAACACCGCGTTTACACGCTGGGCGGCGGTGGCTAGGCTCGGAGGCTTCGGACGTCGGGAGGTTCGACTCGAATGATCACCGCCCCGCACCCGCCGGACCCGGAACTTGGTCAGGACCGGCCGGCTGATCGCCTGCACAATCGCGAAGACCCTTCGGCCTCCGAGATGGCCGAAATGCTGCGCGAGGTGCAGGACTCCCTGGCGGCGCTCGACGGACGCCTGGATGGCCTCGAGGGGGCCCAGGGCGATTCGTCCCTCGTCACGCGGCGTCTGGCGGCGAACGTCGCCGAAATGGGCGAGGCGCTGGCCAAGCGCGTGCGCTCGCTCGAGGGGGGTGGAAGGCCGCCCGAACTCGCCGCGCCAATCCCCGCGCCCGCCGCCGCCGCGCCGCCTCCATCTCCCGGGCGAGGGCGGGAGGGCGCAATGGCGATCAGCATGGGTATGGCGGCGGTTCTGGCCCTGGTGCTGGCGGGATTCTGGCTGTTCGGCCGTCCGGGCGGCGCGCCGGCGGCGAAGCCTAAGCCGCACGCTCCGCCGCCGGCCGCCGCGATCGTCCCCGCGCCGGCCGTCACCGCCTCCCCCGCGGTCCCGAAAGCCGCCGCGCCGCGCCCGACCTTCGCGCCGCGCCACCGCCCGCTCCGTCGGCCGGACACGCGGGCTGCTCCGTCGCCCCAACCGGGACCGCCGACCGCCGGCTTCCGCTCCTTCGGCCCCGCCGCCGCTCCCTCAACCGCCGTCTCAACCGCGCCCGCCGCCGCCCCCGCCGTCGCGTCCGCCGCCAACCCGCCCAAGCCGCCGAAGTAAGGCCCTGCCCCGGCTCAATCGCTTCTCAGCGACGCCCAGCCCACCGCGTGGACGCGCTGGGCGCCCAGGACGGCGGCCAGGGGGCGGCGGGCCAGCAGGCCGGCGAACGCCGGGTCGCGGATGTTGAGGCCGCCGGCGAAGGCGCCGAAGGCCGGCAGGATCAGCCGCTCGCCGTCGGTGACGAAGCAGCGGCGCCGCACGCTGGCCCCGGCGATCCGCACCCGCGCGCAGGGGTGCAGATGGCCGGCCACCTCGGCGGGCGCCGGCCCGGCGGCCGGTTGGTGAACCAGGGTGAGCGCGCCCAGGCTCAGATCCGCCACCGCCTCGCCCGGCAAGTGGCGCGGTCCGTCGGCGTCGTGATTGCCGAGCACCCAGACCAGGGTCCGCCCGGCGCCCAGCGCTAGTAGCCGCTGAAGATCGTCGGCGGCCAGGCGCGCCTCCGCGTCCCGATCGTGAAAGGTGTCGCCCAGAAAGATCAGCAGGCGCGGCGCGAGCGCGACGACTTCCGCTTCGAGGCGCTGGAGGGTCTCGCCGGTGTCGTAGGGCGGCAGCATCTGGCCGCGCGCCGCGTAGGCCGACCCCTTCTCCAGGTGCAGATCCGCGACGATCAGCGCGCGCCACGCCTCCAGCCACAAGGCGCCGGCCGGGCGGCAGAGCGCTTCGACCCCGGACAGAAATAGCCGCAGGGCGCCGCTCGGATGGGCCCCGAAGGTGTAGTTATAGGCGGCGCTCACGCCACCGCCTCGGCGATCAGGTCCTCGGCCGCTTCGGCGAGGATCATCTCTCCGGCCCCGCCGGGCGAGCGCTGACGGCCGATCTCCAGGATCACCGACACCGAGAACGGCGAGAGATGATGCAGGGCCAGATGCCGGATGCGGCCCCGCACGCGGGCCAGCATGTCGGCCAGGCGCGCCACGTCGATCAGGCCGCGGGCGGCGTCGTCGCGGGCGCAGCGCAGCAGCAGGTGGTCGCCCTGGTGGCGGCGCAGGACATCGTAGATCAGGTCGGTGGAGAAGGTCACCTGGCGGCCGGATTTGCGCTCGCCGCGAAACCGGCGCTCGATCAGGCCTGCGATCAGGGCGCAGTTCTTGAACGCCCCCTTCATCATCGAACTTTCCGCCAGCCAGGCCTCGAGATCGTCACCCAGCATGTCCTGGGCGAAGAGATCGGCGAAGTCGAGGCCGGCCATGGATTTGAGCGACCAAACCGCCAGGGCGTAGTCGTTGCAGACGAACCCCAACGGCCCGACGCCGGCTCGCTCCAGGCGCCGCGTCAGCAGCATAGCCAGGGTAGTGTGGGCGAGGCGCCCCTCGAACGGATAGCAGACCAGGAACTGGCGGTGGCCGCGCGGAAAGGTTTCCAGCAGCATCTCGTCCGGTCCCGGAATGGCCGAGCGGTCGCGCTGTAATTCCAGCCATTCGCGCACGTCGGCGGGCAGCACGTCCCAATGGTGGGCGTCGCTCATCATCGCGCGGACCTTGGCGGCCAGGAAGGTGGAGAGAGCAAATTTCGAACCGCCCCAGGACGGCATCTTGGCGTCCTCGCCGGGCGCCGGGGTCACCAGGACGTCGAGGCCGGCGACCCCCATCAGCCGCCAGACGCGGCCGGCGAACACGAAGGTGTCGCCCACCTCCAGGACTTCGAGATAGCCCTCCTCGACCTCGCCGATCTTGCGCCCCGGCGCGGCGCGGCGGCCCGAGGCGATGCGCACGGCGAGCATGGCCGGCGAAACGATCGCCCCGACGTTCAGCCGATGGCGCAGGGCCATCTCGGCGTTGCGCACCCGCCAAAGGCCGTCCCGCCCTTTGACGATGCGCGCGAAACGGTCGTAGGCGCGCAGGGCGTAGCCGCCGGTGGCGACGAAATCCACCACCGTCTCGAAATCCTCGTAAGGCAGGGCGCGATAGGGGCCGGCGCCGCGAATCTCATCGTAGAGCGCCAGCGGATCGAACGGCTCGGAGCAGGCGCAGCCCATGATGTGCTGGGCCAGGACATCCAGGGCGCCGGCCCGTTCCACCTCCGCGTCCAGGGCCGACCCCGCGATCGCCTCGCGGGCGGCCTGGCATTCCAGCATCTCGAAGCGGTTGGCCGGCACGAAGAGGGCGCGGCTGGGCTCGTCCAGGCGATGGTTGGCGCGCCCGATGCGCTGGACCATGCGCGAGGCGCCCTTGGGCGAAGCGAGCTGGATGACAAGATCGACATCGCCCCAGTCGACGCCAAGGTCGAGGGTCGAGGTGCAGACCACGGCGCGCAAGGTCCCGCGCGCCATCGCCGCCTCCACCTTGCGCCGCTGTTCGGCGGCGAGCGATCCGTGGTGCAGGGCGATGGGCAGGCCAAGCTCGTTCAGTCGCCACAGTTCCTGAAAGGCGAACTCGGCCTGGAAGCGGGTGTTGACGAAGACGAGGGCGGTGCGCGCGCCGGCGATGGCCGCATAGACCTCCGGCATGGCGTGGCGGGCGGTGTGGCCGGCCCACGGAACCTGTCCCTCCGAGAGCAGCACATCGACGATGGGGGCGGCGCCGGCCGCGCCGCGCACCAGATCGACCTCGGCCGCTCCACCGGGCGCCAGCCAGCGGCGGATGAGGTCCGGATCGTCCACCGTCGCCGACAGGCCGACGCGCCGGCACGACGGGGCGAAGGTCTGCAGTCTCGCCAGATCCAGGGCCAGCAGGTCGCCGCGCTTGGAGGGCCAGACGGCGTGGATCTCATCGACGATGACGCAGGCGAGATCCTCGAAGTATCGCCGCGCCCCCTCCCAGGCGCAGAACAGGGCGAGCTGTTCGGGCGTGGTGAGCAGGATGTCCGGCGGCTTGATTCTCTGGCGCTGGCGCCGCGCCACGCCGGTGTCGCCGGTGCGCGATTCGGCCTTCACCGCCAGTCCCATCTGGGCGATCGGGGCGATGAGGTTTCGCTCCACGTCCACCGCCAGGGCCTTGAGGGGTGAGATGTAAAGGGTGTGGACGCCCCGGGGCGCATTCGGGGGCGCGTTCGGCGTGGGGCGCGCCGCCAGTTCGATCAAGGTGGGCAGGAAGCCGGCCAGGGTCTTGCCGCCGCCGGTCGGGGCGATGAGCAGGGCGTGGCGGCCTTCGCGGCCCTTCTCGACCATGGCCAGCTGGTGGTCGCGGGGCGTCCAGCCGCGCATCGCGAACCAGGCGGCGAACCGGGGCGGTAGGAGGTTCAGAGCGCCGGCGTCGTCCATGCCCGCCCTATAGCATGTTCGCGTTCCGTTTCAGCCAGTCCGCTGGAGGGACGACCGGAGACAAGGGGAGGCGGAATCACCGTCGCCTTTTCCTGATCGGCGGTTTCGTCCAGAGGCCGCCACAGGGGAGATCGGGCGTGACCAGGGGGCGGTCGCGTGCGAGGGTGACCTGGGTCGCGTCAAGCGGGGAGGGTGAGATGCGTGCTGTCATTGCGGGTTTGGCGCTGGCGATCGTCGCGGGGCACGCTTGGGCGCGGGCGCCGGCGGCGACGCCGGAAGCGGTCGCCAAGGCGCGGGCGGCGGGCGACACCCTGTTGCAGGTGGCGCGGGCCGGCGACGTGTTCGTCAACGAAACCGGCGTGGACGGCTCGGCAACGATCACGCTGAGACATCTTGCCAGCGGCTTTGCCTGCTGGTTCACCCCCGGGGTAGCGATCAATGGCGTGGTGGTCTATCCGGGCTCGGCGCGGGGCGACGACGTGGGCTGCAACACCCAGGTCATCGATGGGGCCAGCCAGACGACCAACTTCACCCGCGACGATCACTCGGACGCGGTGACGATCGCCGCCGCGAGCGAAATGCTCAAGCGCCGTTTTCCCGCCGCCCGGCCGGCGCCACCCGTCCACATCGCGGTCATCACGCGCTTCCCTGGCGTGCCGACGCCAAGCGCGGCGCGCTTCGTCACGGACACCAGCTTCGAGGAGGTGGTCTCGGCGCACGTGAGGGGATGGCTGGTGGAGGACCGGTTCTCGGCCCCGCTCCCACTGGCGAACAGCAACATCCTGGACGGCCACTGGTATCGGACGGTCGCCGAGGGCGTGGGGCGGCCTCGCCAACCCGCCGAGACGAAGCAACCGGCGCCGCTCCACATGAGACCGGGCTCCCCTATCCCGCCGCCGCCTGCCAATGACGCCGCCAGCGCCGCCCTTGCCCGGCGCGAAGGGGCGCGCATCCTGGCCTCGAACGGGGCGTCGGCGTCGTTCGACAACATCACCGACAGCGATGTCGTGCGCCTGCGCCACAAGGCCAGCGGCCTGGTCTGCGGATTCGACCTGGGTTCGGCCAATGCGATCCTCATCGGTCCGGGTCTGTGGAAGATCGGCGGCCCGGACGCCGTACACTGCGCCGCCAGCATCGCCGGGGTGAACAACACGCTGACCCTCTGGCCCAATCACGCCGGCCTGACCGCCCCGCAGGCGCTGGCCGGCGCCGTGGCCGCGACGCGGGCGTCCCTGCCAAGTGTGGCGCCGTTCACGGGCTCGTCGATCGTGCTCAAGGGTCCGACGACGGACGCCATCCAATCGGCGCGCCTGCAATCGCCGCCCGGCGCGGAAAGCCACTTCGTCTATCTGGGGGCGGCCATCGCGCACGGCTGGGTCGTCATCGATCAGGCGGTGGCGCCGGCCGACAAGGCGCTGATCGCGAACCTGGTCGGCCAGACCATTCTGATCGGAGCGCGGCGCGACATCGCCAAGGCGCCGCCCGCGGCCGCCTCCGCGCTAAGATAGTCGCGGCTCCCGACGCGGCGCCTCGGCGCATCCCCCTGATCCCGGCGAGCGTCACCGCCGCGCCTTCATCCACGCCGCCCCCGCCTCTTTTTCCCATGCCCGGTTGAAAAAGAGTGAGACGCCATCTAAGCGAACGCGGGTGAGGTGGGTCGCCTCGAGCGGCGCACGAATCGCGGGTGGCCGCGATGGGACAAGACAAAGGATAAGCTGAAGGTGCCCGACAGCCTGGCGCAAGCCGCATCCGATCCAAGCGTGGGCGCGCCGGCCCCCAGCCGGCGTGACTTCATCAACATCGTCGCGGTGACCGCGGCGGTCGGCGGGGCGGCGGCGGTGGCCTGGCCGCTGATCGATCAGATGAATCCGGCCGCCGACACCCTGGCCCTGGCCTCGCTGGAGTTCGACCTCACCAAGGTGGCGCTCGGCCAGGAGGTGACCATCGCCTGGCGCAAGCAGCCGGTGTTCATCCGCCACCGCACCCCCAAGGAGATCGCCGAGGCGGTGGCCGACGACCACGCGCCGATGAAGGATCCGGCCACCGACGCCTCGCGGGTCAAGCCCGGCCACGCCGAATGGCTGATCGTCCTGGCCAGCTGCACCCATCTAGGCTGCGTGCCGACCTTCGCCCAGGGCCAGTATGGGGGATGGCTCTGCCCGTGCCACGGCTCGGTCTACGACACCGCCGCGCGCATCCGCAAAGGCCCGGCCCCGAAAAATCTTTATCTCTTTGACTACAGCTTTCTGAGCCCCACCAAAGTCAAGCTCGGATAAAGGGGGGCGAAAAATGAGCGGACCTTCCACCTACGAGCCGAAATCGGCCATCGAGCGCTGGCTCGACACGCGTCTGCCGATCGTCCGGTTCAGCGCCGACCTGATGAGCTACCCCACCCCGCGCAACCTCAACTACTGGTGGACGTTCGGCGGCATCCTGGCATTCTGCTTAGGCGTGCAGATCGTCACCGGCATCGTCCTGGCCATGCACTACGATCCCAGCGGCGCGGGCGCCTTCATCAGCGTCGAGCAGCACATCATGCGCGACGTGAACTACGGCTGGCTGATCCGCGGCCTGCACGCCACCGGCGCCTCGATGTTCTTCATGGCCGTCTATATCCACATCCTGCGCGGCATCTATTACGGCTCGTTCAAGCCGCCGCGCGAGGTGCTGTGGCTCCTGGGCTGCATCATCTATGTGCTGATGATGGCCACCGCCTTCATGGGCTATGTCCTGCCCTGGGGCCAGATGAGCTTCTGGGGCGCCAAGGTGATCACCAACCTTCTGGGCGCCTTCCCCATTGTGGGCAAGACCATCACCACCCTGCTCTGGGGCGGCTATTCGGTGGACAGCCCGACCCTCAACCGCTTCTACTCCCTGCACTATCTGCTGCCGTTCGTGATCGCCGCCGTGGTCGCCCTGCACATCTGGGCCCTGCACGTGCCCGGAAACAACAATCCCACCGGCGTCAATGTGAAGAGCAAGACCGACACGGTGGCGTTCCACCCCTATTACACGGTCAAGGACGGCTTCGCGATCTCGCTGTTCCTGATCCTCTTCGCGGTCTTCGTCTTCTATCTGCCCGAAGCCCTCGGCAAGGCCGACAACGCCATTCCGGCCAATCCCCTGGTGACCCCGGCCCACATCGTCCCCGAATGGTATCTGCTGCCCTTCTACGCCATCCTGCGGGCCATTCCCGACAAGCTGATGGGGGTGCTCGCCCTGGGCGGGGCGATCGGCGTGCTCTTCGCCCTGCCGTGGCTGGACACCTCCAAGGTCCGCTCCATGCGCTATAGGCCGACGGCGCGCCTCTATTTCTTGATTTGGATCGTCGCCTCCCTGGCCCTTGGCTGGTGCGGCTCGCAGGAGCCGCAGGGCCAGATCATCCCGGGCGTAACCGGCCCGACCCTGATCGACTACGACATCAATAGCGTGACGTGGCTGAGCCGCGTCGCGGCCGCCTACTATTTCATCTACTTCCTGGTGATCACGCCGTTTATCCGGTTCTGGGAAACCACCTTACCGGTTCCCGATTCCCTCTACACCCCGGTGCTCTCGCACCCTCCGGCGCCGTCGCCGGACGCGGTCGTCGCGGCGGCGGAGTAGGCTGAAACCATGACGCGCAAAGCCTCCATGCTCGCCGCCATCGTCGGCGCCCTGGCCCTCGCGGGACCGGCGCTGGCGGCGACCACCGAGTTGGCCCCCAAGGACGTCCACTGGTCGTTCGAGGGCCCGTTCGGCTCCTACGATCAGGAACAGCTCCAGCGCGGCTACAAGGTCTACCGCGAGGTCTGTTCGTCCTGCCATTCGATGAACATGGTGGCGTTCCGCAATCTCGGCGATCCAGGCGGCCCGTTCTGGAATCCGAAATACCCCAACCCCAACGACAATCCGGTCGTCAAGACCATCGCCAAGGACTACCAGATCGCCGACATCGATTCGGAGACCGGCGACGCCATCAAGCGGCCGGGAACGACGGCCGACTACTTCCCCGCACCCTTCGCCAACGATGTGGCGGCCAAGGCCAGCAACGGCGGCGCCCTGCCCCCCGACATGTCCCTGCTCGCCAAAGCGCGCGAAGGCGGAGCGGCCTATATCTATTCCATCGTCACCGGCGATACGGCCAATGCGCCGCACGGCCTGATCTTGCCCGTGGGCCGGTACTACGATCCCTACATTGCCGGCGACCTGGGCTCCATTTGGAAAGGCGACCCGGCCAAGTTGCCGGAGGGCGGCGTCATCGCCATGCCCCCGCCTCTGACGCCCGGCAAGGTCTCCTTCGACGACGGAACCCGCTCCACCCTCAACCAGGAAGCCAAGGACGTCGCCGCCTTCCTGCAATGGGCCTCAGACCCCAAGATGGAGGCGCGCAAGGAGGGCGGCCTGGCGGTGCTGATCTTCCTGCTTCTGTTTTCCGGCATCCTCTACGCCAGCTATAGGCGGGTGTGGCGGGACGTGGGGCACTGAGGGGCCGGGCCAAGCTCGAGCCGACCGCGTTTCAGTTCGACGCGCAGATGGAAGCGCGACCACACCGCGTTGCCGATGGCGCCATCGAGTCCCGGCGGCGCGTCCGTCGCCAGGCCGGCCGGGGTCTGCTCGAACAGGCGACCGGCGACCGAGAGGGCGCGCAGGCGGGCGGGCGGCGTCTCGCGGTCGGCGGGATCGACGCCGGCGGGCGGGACGCGGGACAGGGTAGCGCCGGCGACCCGCGTTCCGGCCGAAGCGGTGTCGATGGCGAAAAGGCCGGCTCGGCTGCTGACGCCATCGGAAATCGCCGCCGCGACCGCCGGAACGCCCGCCACCTCGCGCACCTTCAACCCGACAGCGCCTTTCAGATGGGCGGGCGGCCCGCGCCGCAGGCGTACCCGGCAAGGCGCGAAGTCGATATCGACCACGAACGGCGCCAGGGCGTCGGCGCCCAGGACGCCGGCGATGTTGGTCGTAAAGCCGCGTGAGCGGGCGTCCAGATCGACGACCTCCATGTCGAAACCGCGAACCCGTTCACCCGCCAGTCTCAGATCGTCCCGCGTCTGAGTCGCTTCGACGCCGGCGCTCTGGGCCCGGGTCACATGCAACTGGCTCTTCGGCGCCGAGACATCGAGGATGAAGTCGCCGGCGATGTCGCCGAAGGCGGCCGTGACAACCAGGGCGCCGTTCTCGAACCAGCACCGCGTCTCGCCGGCGCGCGCGCTCCCGCCGGCCAGAACGACGAGGATGCAAAGACTGACTGGCCATTTCACCGCGCCGACCATAGCCAAGTCGCGGCGCCTCGGCGATAAGGCGCTCGCGGATAATCGGATGGCGCGGAAGGCGAGGCATGGCGGCCTGGAAGCTGGGCGTGATTGGCGGGTCGGGGGTCTATGACATCGATGGCCTGAAGAACGCCCGTTGGGAGACGATCTCCAGCCCCTTTGGCGCGCCATCCGACGACGTCCTGACCGGCCGCCTGGGCGCCGTCGAGCTGGTTTTCCTGCCCCGCCATGGCCGCGGCCACCCCCTGCCGCCCACGGCGGTCAATGCGCGAGCCAATGTCGATGTATTGAAGCGCGCCGGCTGCACCGATGTCCTCGCATTGTCGGCCGTCGGTTCACTGCGTGAATCACTGGCGCCAGGGGATTTCGTGGTCGTCGATCAGTTCATCGACCGCACCTTCGCCCGTGAGAAGAGCTTCTTCGGCGCGGGCCTCGCCGCCCACGTCTCCATGGCCCAGCCGGTCTGCCCCCGGCTCTCGGCCCTGGCCGCCGGCGCGGCGCGCGCGGCGGGGGCGAGGGTGGTGGAGGGCGGCTGCTACCTGGCCATGGAGGGCCCGCAGTTCTCCACCGCGGCCGAGAGCGCCCTCTACCGGTCATGGGGCTGCGATGTCATCGGCATGACCAACATGCCGGAAGCCAAGCTCGCCCGCGAAGCCGAACTGCCCTACGCGTCGGTGGCCATGGTCACCGACTACGACTGCTGGCACGAGGCGTTCGCCCACGTCGAAGTGACGCAAATCCTTGAGGTATTGACCGCCAACGCCGGCAAGGCGCGCGCCCTGGTCGGCCATCTGGCCGCCGCCCTCCCCACCGCCCGCGCCCCCTCGCCCATCGACACCTGCCTTACCGGCGCCCTGATCACCGCGCTGGCGGCCAGGGACCCGGCCATGATCGCCAAGCTGTCGGCCGTCGCCGGCCGCGTCTTGAAGAGTGACGCCTAGATGAACCTCGCCGACGCCATCCGCACCATCCCCGACTATCCCAAGCCCGGGATACTGTTCCGCGACATCACCACCTTGCTTGGCGACGCACGCGCCTTCCGCCGGGCCGTCGATGAACTGGTCCAGCCCTTCGCCGGCCTGAAGATCGACAAGGTGGCCGGTATCGAGGCGCGCGGATTCATCCTGGGCGGCGCGGTGGCTCACCAGCTCTCGGCGGGCTTCGTGCCCCTGCGAAAGAAAGGCAAGTTGCCCCATCAGACCCGAGGCGTGGAGTACGCGCTCGAATACGGCATTGACGTCATCGAGATGCATCTCGACGCCGTCCTCGAGGGCGAGCGGGTCATGCTGATAGACGACCTCATCGCCACCGGCGGCACGGCCCTGGCGGCGATCGACCTCTTGACCCAGGCCAAGGCGGAAATCGTCGCCGCCGCCTTCGTGATCGATTTGCCGGAATTGGGTGGCGCGGACCGCCTGCGCGCCGCAGGCGTCGCGGTTTCGTCCCTGGTCGCCTTTGGGGGACATTAGATCAAACCGGCCTGGGAAATCAGCTCCGCCTGGCGGCTGTTCCGGCGCATGCAGGACAGCCTCGCCGCCGCCGCGGCGCTGATCTACGCCGCCTGCGTGGTCAACGCCTGGCAGGTGCTGCCCGGCCCCACCATGCTCAAGCTGCAACGCGCCCTGATTTTCCCCGCCCTGTTCCTGGCGGTCTCGCTCGTGCTCCCCCTCGCCATCCCGCTCCTGCGCAGGGCGCTCGCTCGCCATCTGTGGGTGAGCTACCGCGCCGGTTTCGGCCAAAGCGCCATTTCCGTGCTCGGCGGCGTGCTGGTGCTGCTGGTCGTGGCCGGATTCATCGTCTGGCAGGTCCACGCGGCAGCCCACGGCGGGCGCTATCCGGGCGGCGTCTTCTCGGGTTATGGGGCCGGCATCGGCCTGCTCATCGCCCAGGCCATCCTCGTGCGGCGTCTCGAACGCGAGGGCGGATCCGACGGGAGTGGTGAGGGGATCGGCGGGACCTAGAATTCGCTCCGTCCCCCGCCGTTGCGGGCGAAGAGTTGCAGGGTGCGCAGATGCGCCAGGCGGGCGGCGTCGGGCGAATAGTCGGCGCGCCCATCGGCGGCGAAGCCATGGCCGGCGTCGTAGAGATGAATGGGGATGTCGGGATGCGCCGCGCCGATGGCGGCCACGATGCTGGCCGGAATGCTCGCGTCGCGCCGGCCGATATGCAGGATGATGGGACAGCGCGGCGTCTCGCCGATCAGTTCGGGGATGCGCCGGCCGTAGTAGCTGGAGACGGCGGACACCCCATTGCATCGGCAGGCGCCCAGCCAGGCCGCCGTGCCGCCCCAGCAGAAACCGACCACGAACACCGGCGGCGCCAAGGCGCTCACCGCGGCGCTCAGGTCGGCGGCGACATCGTCCCATGAGGTCTGTTCCGAATAGCGGCGACCCAGGGCCACGCCCGCCGCGTCGGATCCGGCCTCGAAACCGCGCTCAAGCCGATCGAACAGCGAGGGCGTCAGGGTCTCGTAGCCGTCGGCGGCGAAGGCGTCGGCCTGGCTTCGAATCTGATCGGTGACCCCGAAAATCTCATGGATCACCACCAGGCCGCCCCGCCGCGCGTCGGGCGGCGCGGCGCGCCAGGCCCCGAAGGAAAATCCGTCGAGAGGACTGGAGAGGGAAATCGTCTCGCCCATGTTAGGGCGCGAACAATTCGAGGGTGCGCTGGCGGGCGAGCTCGGCGCTGGCGGCGTTGTGCCGCGCCGGATCCTCGTTGTTGAAGCCGTGACCTGCGCCGTCATAGATGTAGACGGGCACGCCGGGATTGGCGCTCTGGACGGCGGCCTTGACCTCGTCGGCGGGGATGCCGGCGTCGAGACGGCCCAGATGAACGATGGTCGGGCAATTGGGCGTCAGATCGGCGTTGGCCCCGACCAGGCTGCCGTAGTAGCTCGACGCGCCGGAGAGCCCGGTCAGCTTGCACGCCGCCAGCCAGGCGAGCGAGCCGCCGTAGCAATAGCCGACGATGAACACCTTGCCACGCGGCGCCAGAGCGTCCCGGCAGGCGGCGATGTCACAGAGCGCCTGGTCCAGGGGCGTGGCGCGGGCATGGGCGATGCCGGCGGTCATGCCCGCTTGATCGTGGCCCCCCAGAAACCCCGGCTCGCGACGGTCGAACAGCGAAGGCGCCAGGGCCTCGTAGCCCAGGGACGCCCACCGATCGGCATCGCGGCGCACATGCGCGTCGAGACCGAAGATCTCCTGGACGACAATGACCCCACCCTTGCGCTCGGCCGCCGGCATGGCGTGGTAGGCGGCGAAAGCAAAGCCGTCCGCCGAAGTGCTCTTGATCTCTATCGTGTCGCCCATTGCCCGCGTCCTTTCGTCTTCGACTACACGTTGAACCGGAAGTTCATCACATCGCCGTCGCGCACGACGTACTCCTTGCCCTCGGAGCGCATCTTGCCGGCGTCGCGCGCGCGCGCCTCGCCGCCCATGGCCACGTAATCGGCGAAGGCGATGGTCTCGGCGCGGATGAAGCCTTTCTCGAAATCGGTATGGATCACCCCGGCGGCTTGCGGGCCGGTGGCGCCGACGGGGATCGTCCAGGCCCGCGCCTCTTTCGGCCCCGCGGTGAAATAGGTCCGTAGTCCCAGAAGGGCGTAAGCCTCGCGGATCAGCCGGTCGAGGCCCGGTTCGGCGAGACCCAGGGTTTCCAGGAACTCCCCGCGCTCTCCCGCATCGAGCAGGGCGATCTCGCTCTCGATCTTGGCCGAGATCACCACCGCCTTGGCGCCGTCCCGCCCAGCCCGCTCGACCACCTTGGCCGACAGGACGTTGCCCGTTCCCGCCGAAGCCTCATCCACATTGCATACATAGAGGGCCGGCTTGGCGGTAAGCAGTTGCAGCATGCGCCAGGCCTTCTCCTCGTCGGCGGCGACCTTGGCCGCCCGCGCCGGCCGGCCAGCATTGAGTTCATTCAGGGCGCGCGTCGCCAGGCGCAGCGTGAGGCCGCTCTCCTTGTCGCCGCCCTTGGCGCGCTTCTCCAGGGCGCCGATCCGCTTTTCCAGGCTTTCGAGATCGGCCAGCATCAGTTCGGTGTCGATGATGTCGAGATCGGAGAGGGGATCGATCCGTCCCTCCACATGGGTGATATCGCCGTCCTCGAAACAGCGGGCCACCAGGGCGATGGCGTCGCAGTCGCGGATGTTGGCCAGGAACTGGTTGCCAAGTCCCTCGCCCGTGGAGGCGCCGCGCACCAGGCCCGCCACATCGACGAAGGTGATCCGGGCCGGAATGATCTCCTTGGACTTCGCGATCGCCGCCAGCGCCTCCAGCCGAGGCTCGGGAACCGCGACCTCGCCGACGTTGGGCTCGATGGTGCAGAAGGGATAGTTGGCCGCCTGCGCCGCCGCCGTCTGGGTGACGGCGTTGAACAGGGTCGATTTTCCCACATTGGGCAGGCCGACGATGGCGACTTTCAGGGCCATGGATACTCGCGCTCGCGTCCTTACGAAGGCGCGCGACCTAGCACGTCGGAGGGGGCGTGGCGAAAGGGATCGATCACTCGCACGTCGCCGTAAACCTGGCCGTCGTTCAAGTCTTCACTGAGAAAGAAGCCGCATCCCGCGGCATTGGCCGAAGCCAGTAGGAGGCAATCCCGGAAGGGCACTCGAAAACGATCCTGAAGGCGCCAACCCGCGACGAGGACTTCGACATTCAGAGGGGCTGTGGCCCAGGCCGCGTAGTCGCTCAGATGGGCCCGGATTCCACCGCGCGCCGAACCGAACGCGGGCTTCCGCATGACCACCGAATAGGTCTCATTGAGAACCTGAGGGCTCATCATCAGAGACCCCAAAAGGCGCAGACTCTTCAGCCAGAGCACGCATCTCGTCCGTTTGGGCGCCTCCGTCGGATCCAGCGTATAGAGGAGCGTGGTCGAATCGACGAAAACGTTCATCGTACATCTCATCCCGATCGATGGTGATCTTGCCGTTCTCGCTCAAGGCAATCCCGGGAAACTCCGCCAAGAATTGATCGATTCGGGCGCTCGCCGCGGCTTTTTCGTCCGCCCTGCCGATCACCTCGTCGATGCGCCGCGCGATCCACCGCGATACGCTTTGACCCGATCGCGCCGCTTCGACCCGGACCCTCCCGAGAGTCGCTTCGGCCATGCTGATCGTGACGTTCTTCATCGACACGAGGATCGTGTTTCACGAAGCTCGTGTCAAGAACTGTTATCGCACGGCCAGCGCCCGCGCCGCCAGATCCCGCCAAAGGCGGCCCTCCTTGCGGAACTGGGGATTGGCCTTGGCGATGCGCCGGTCCATTTCGGCGACCGCTTCCGCCGCCTCGTCCCGGCGGCCGGTGCGGGCGAGGAAGGCGGCGTAGCGACCCAGGCCCTCCAGACCCGGCAGGCGGCCGGCCGCCCATTGATAGGCGGTGTCGGCCTCGCTGATCCGGCCAAGCCCCTCGTAAGTCCGGCCCAGGGCCAGGGCGGCGGCCGGCGTGCGCCCTTTGCCCGTGTCCTTGCCCAGGGCGTCCAGCAGGGCCAGCGCCTCGTCGAAGCGGCCAAGCTCGATCAGGGCCGCGGCGCGCCCCATGAGCAGGGTCGGGTCGTCGGCATGGATGCCCTGGGCCGCCTGACCGTAAAGGGACTGCGCTTCATCGTGATGTCCCAGAGCGGCCGCAGCCTTGGCCAGACGCATCTGGTTGTGAACGGTAGGCGTCTCGGCTCGAGCCGCCCCGGCTTCGCGGTATTCGCGCGTCGGATCGAGCGCCTCGCGCGCGCCCTGGCTGAACCGCCGGGCGGTGGGACCTCCCGCCAGGGAAGGCAGCACGATGGCCGCCAAATAGACCAGCCCGCCGAGGGGTTGGAGGATTAGGATGATCATCAGCCAATACATCTGCTGGCCGGTGCGCACGACGTGGACGCACAAGGCGATGGAAAACAGCAGGGAGAGACCGAACGCCGGCAGCATGCCAAACCTCTTCAGCGACAGGACTAATCGGCCTTGGCGCGCGGGTCGAGCTTGGTGGACGGCGCAAGACGCAGCACCTCGGTTTGATACCGTTCGTCCTCGCCGGCGGCCAACAGGGGCAGAGCCTCGACGCAGGCTTCCACCAGGGTTCTGACCCAGACGTGGTCGGCCTTGTGGAAATCCGACAGGACGTGCCCATACACCAGATCCTTGTGGCCGGGATGGCCGGTCCCCATGCGGGCGCGCCGAAAGTCGGGGCCGATGCGGGCGGCTATGGAGCGGATGCCGTTGTTGCCCGCCGCGCCGCCGCCCGTCTTCATCCGGAATCGGCCCGGCGCCAGATCGATCTCGTCATAGAACACCACCAGATCGGCAGGGGTGAGCTTGAAGAACTTCAACGCCTCTCCCACCGCGCGCCCGCTCTCGTTGTAGAAGGTCTGGGGCTTGAGGATGAGAGTGCGAACCGCGCCCTCCTGCGTGGCGATCTCGCCTTCGCGCGCCAGGCTCGAAAAGCGTCCGCGCTCACGGCCGAAATCCCACCGGCGGGCGATGGCGCCCACGGTGATCGCGCCGATGTTGTGCCGGTTGTTGACGTATTGCGGACCTGGATTGCCGAGGCCCGCCAGGATCAGCATCGCGCCGCCCCGCTTTCAAGCATGCGTGGCTTAGGCTTCGGGCAGGGCTTCCGGCGCGACCTCGCCTTCGGCGACGGCGGCGGCGACGGCGGCGGCCTCTTCGTCTTCGGCCTGCATGGCTGACGAGGTGGCGATGGAGGCCACGGTGGCGTCGCGGTGATGGGGGGTGACTTCGACGCCCTCGGGAAGATCGACGTCGCCGGCGCGCACGGCGTCGCCGATCTCCAGGCCGGTGAGATCGATGACCACTTCTTCGGGGATGGCGTTGGCCGGGGCCATCAGTTCCAGTTCGTGCAGGTTGACGTTCAGGGCGCCGCCGCGCTTGAGGCCAGGAGAGGCGTCATGATTGCGGAAGTGGACGGGCACGGAGATGCGGATCGTCTGGTGAGCCTCGACGCGGAAAAGGTCGAAATGCACCGGCGCGTCGGTCACCGGGTGAAACTGCACGTCCTTGGCGATCACCGGCTGGGCCTCGTCGCCGTATTTCAAGGTGACCAGGTGGCCCAGCAGCTTGCCGGTGTGCAGCGCCTTGCGGAACTCCCCCGAACCGACGGCGATCGACACCGGGTCCTTGGACCCGCCGTAAAGAATGCCTGGCACGAGCCCGGCGTTCCGCGTTTCGCGCGCGCCGCCGGTTCCCGCCCGGCCGCGCACTTGAACGTTCAAAACGATTTCAGCCATGGACTAGCCTCGAAATGGAATGGCCGCGCGGGAACGTGCCGGCACGCGGCCTCGCGTCTTGAATGGGATCCTTGAGGGAATCCCATCAAAAGGTGCGGCTAGATACACGGCGGCGGGCGCCGATGCAATCAGCCGTGCGCGCGGCGCCTGTGGGCGGCGGAGGAGCGGACCGCCGGCACGCTCATGCTGGCCGGGAAGATCTCGATCGGCAGGGTGGCCCCGGCGTTCTTGGCAAGGCACGAGCCGGTGTCGGCAAGGGCGTGCTGGCCCATGCAGAAGATATCCTCGTAATTGGGTTTGGCGACGGCCAGGCATTGATAGAGGTTGAGCTTGGCGATGTGAAGGCAGGTGGCCGTGCTGTCGTCGATGGCCAGGGCGGCCAGGCGGTCGTAGGCGTCGTCGCCGGCCTCGCCCAGGGCGGCGATGGCGGCGACTTGCAGCGCCCGCGCCACCAGGGGCGTGTAGGGCGGTTCGGCCGGGGGCGCGGCGATGGTCAGGGGCTGGACGCCGCTGGCCGCGCGCTCAAGAGCGGGCAGCTGATCGTCGGCGCGAGGGCTAGGGCTGGCGGATGAAGCCTCCACCGCCGCCAGACGGCCGCTTCGATCGGCTACATCCTGCTTGGACCAGTCGTGATGTTGAACATCGTAGGCCGATTGCTTGATGGCCTTGCCCGTGGCGAGGAGGCGCAGCCCCGCCCCGCCCAGGGCTTCCTTGGCCAGTCCCGCGGCGCGGTCCGAGGCCTTGAAGTTGATGATCGCATAGGCCGGATCGGCGACGATGTAGTCCACCATCAAGCGTCGGTTCTCCGGGCTGTTGCCCGCCGCGCGGAGCTCGGCGACGAAGGTGGGATCCTCGAGGGCGGCGAGGGCGGCATATGCGACCGCGCCGCGAATGAAGGCCTTGGGCTCATAGGCGGCGCCCGTCTGCAAGGCCAGCTCCACGCCCGCCCCGCTGGTGAAGGCCGGCGAGGTGGCCGTGGCCCGCTCAAGGTAGGCTTCGTAGGCGGCCGCGTCGCTGAGCAGACGGTCCGGCAGGGCGACCGGGCCGGCTGGAGGGGGCGGCGGCGGTGGCGGTGGCGGTGGCGCTTCATAGACGGGTTGCTTTTTCGGCCGCGCCTCTCCGGTCAACGCCGGCATGGTCGCGACCGCCGCAATCGCCAGGATCGCCAACAGGGCGCGGGTGGGATTGAGCCGGTGCATACGCGCTAAAGGACCTCCTGGACTTGGGCGCGAATCGTTTGCGTCACCGAATCGGCGAGAATGTGACCATACGCCCCCCCAGCGAGGTTCAGTCGAAAAGCTTGGACACCGATTCCTCGTTGGCGATGCGGCGGATGGCCTCGCCGATCAGGCGCGCACAGCTGACCACGCGAATCTTGCCCCCGGCCACGATTCGGCCATCGGCCTCGATCGAATCGGTGACCACCAGTTCCTTCAACACCGAGGCGTTGACCCGCTCGATGGCTGCGCCGGACAGTACGCCGTGGGTCACATAGGCGGAGACCTCCGACGCGCCCGCCTCGACCAGCGCCTGAGCGGCGCTGCACAGGGTGGTGGCCGAATCTACGATGTCGTCGAAGATGATCAGGCGCCGTCCGTCGACGTCGCCGATGATATTGGCCACCTGGGAGAGGCCCGGTCCCTGGCGGCGCTTGTCGACGATGGCCAGGCCGGCGTTCAGCCGGCTGGCCAGGGCCAGCGCCCGCACCACGCCACCGACATCGGGCGAGACGATCAGCAGGTCGCCCGTCTTGGCGTAGTGCGACTTGATATCGGCCGCCATCAGGGGCGCGGCCTGCAGATTGTCGGTTGGGATATCGAAGAAACCCTGAATCTGCCCTGAGTGGAGATCCATGGTCAGCACCCGATCGGCGCCGGCGCGCTCGATGAGGTTGGCGACCAGCTTGGCCGAGATCGGGGTGCGGCCCTCGGTCTTGCGATCCTGCCGGGCATAGCCGAAGTAGGGAGTGACCGCGGTGATCCGCCGCGCCGAGGCGCGCTTCAGCGCGTCCATGCAAACCAGCAGTTCCATGAGATTGTCATTGGCCGGATAGCTGGTGGATTGCAGGACGAAGACGTCCTCGCCGCGGACATTCTCCTCGATGGTCGCCCAGGCTTCGTTGTCGGGAAACCGCTTCACCTGCGCTCGCGTCAATGGCACGTCCAGAGACTGGGCGATCGCCTCGGCGAGTGTGCGGTTGGAGTTGCCGGCCAGCAGCTTCATCGAACCCCGTTCCCGCCGCCGTCTTTCTGAAGCGCCACGCCAAAGGCTTCTACCAGCGCCCGGCGGCGGGGCAAGCCCTGGCGCGCGGCGAAGAGCGCTCACCCGTCCAAGGCGATGGCCGACAGCAACCGTCCGTAGTCGCCTTCGCCGCGGATCACCGCGCGGCGGTTGGAAAAGAAGGAGTCCGCCTCGGCGCGGGTGTCGTGGCCGACCCACTCGCAGCGCGTCACGCCCGCGGCGCGCAGCTGCGAAAGGACGAATCCGGGCAGGTCGAACTGGCGCTTTTCCGGGTCGGCGCCGGCGGCGAAGAAGCGCCCGGCGTCTGGCGAGGTGTTTTCGAATCGTTGGAGAAAATCCAGGCCCACCTCGTAGGACGCCTGGGCGATGCACGGGCCGACGGCGGCGAGCATCCGGGCAGGATCCGCCCCCATCGCGGAGAGCGTTCGGATAGCCTCCGGCACGACTCCGGCGAGCGCGCCGCGCCAGCCGGCGTGAACGGCGGCGACGATCCGCGCGTGGCCGTCGGCGATCAGGACCGGCGCGCAATCGGCGGCCAGGGCGCCGCAGATCACGCCCGGCCGATCGGTGGCGACGCCGTCGCCCCGCGGCCGCGCGTCTCCCCATGGACCGTCGGCGGTCAGCACCCGCGCCGAGTGAATCTGATAGCAGATGTTCAGGGCCTCCGGTCCAAGCCCGAACACGGCGGCGGCCCGTCGGCGGTTTTCGGCCACGGCGGCCGGATCGTCGCGCGATCCGCGTCCGAGGTTCAAGCTGGCGTAAATCCCCTTCGACACGCCGCCGTGGCGGGTGAAGAAGGCGTGGCGCAGGCCGGGGACGGCGGACAGGAGCGGCGAGGTCAGGGTGGGAGGCGCGCTCATGGCCGAGCCTCGAAGCCGGGCGCCGCCAGTCCGGGCGAATGGACGCAGGCCGCCTTGAAGAGATCGCCCATCTGGTCCGGCGCGATGAGGCGCGCGAGTTGCCGGCCGATGAGATCGGCCTTGTCCGGCCGCGCCCTCGCCAGGGCGGCGGCGCGGACCTCAGCGCCGAGCGCGCGCAGGAGGTCGCCTTGAGAGCGGATCGGCGAGATCAGTGCCCCCGCCTGACGGGCCGCGCCCAGAAAGGCGGGGAAATCGACATGGGCGGTCAAGTCGGCCTCGCCGGGATGGGCGAGCGGGCTTTCCTTGCGGTGGTTGCGCAGGGCCTGAAGGGTGTCCCCAAGGCCCGGCGCGACGCGGCCATAGTCTATGAAGAGGGCGGCGCCGCCGGCGCGGGCGATCAGGTCGCCGATGGCCTGGCCGAACGCGGTCAGGGCGTCGGACCATTCCAGGACAGATCCCCGCGGCGGCGCGCCCCCTTCGTCACGGCGCAAGCAAGGGCCGCGCGCCACCTCCCCCGCTTCGCTGGGGAGGAAAGCGAATTCGAGACGCCCGTCGGCGTCCACGGCCACCCGCCGCTCCATCCACCCTTTTTCCGTAGACACCGCCTGGCGGATCGGCAGGCAGTCGAGGAATTCGTTGGCGAGGAGGATCAGGGGCGCGTCGGTCGGCACGGCGACGAGGCTTTCCACCCAGCGCACCGCCGTCCCGGCCATCGCCGCCTCCTGCGCCGCGCGGAGAGGCGCGCTCGTCTCCACCAGCCAGACCTCGCCGGCGGCGAGAAACCCCGGCGCGGCCTTGGCGGCCCGCAGAGCGTCGGCCATCATCGTCCCGTCGCCCGGACCCAGCTCGACGAGGCGGACGAGCCGTGGCCGGCCGAGGCGCGCCCAAACCTCCGCCGCCCAAAGGCCGAGAAGCTCGCCGAACATCTGCGAGACGTGCGGGGCGGTGATGAAGTCGCCGTCGCCGCCCAGATTGGGACGGGTGGCATAGTAACCCCATTCGGGGTCGTGCAGGCAGGCGGTCATGTAGTGCGCCACCGAGATCGGCCCGCCCGCGGCGACGGCGGCGATCAGACGCTCACGCAGGCTCATGGACCTCGGGGGCCGGGACCGGCGTCTTCAGACCCCGCCACAGCAGCCACGCCCCCGCCGCCACCATGGGGACCGACAGCAGGATGCCGACCGTCAGGCCGTAGGGCAGGTGGCGCAGCCCGGCGTCCGGCATGCGCACATTCTCCAGCGCGATGCGCATCAGGCCATAGCCGACCAGGAAGAGGCCGGTGACCGCGCCGCGCCGCTGCAGCCATCCCCCCTTGTGGGTGGCCAGGCGCAGGATGAGAAACAGTACGAGCCCTTCCAGCGTCGCTTCGTAAAGCTGGCTGGGATGGCGCGGCAGGTAGCCGGCCACGCACCCGCCGCCGGCGTCGGCGGCGATGTTGTGGCCGCAGAACACCATGCTCCAGGGCGCTGTGGTGACGCGCCCCCAAAGCTCGCCGTTGATGAAGTTGGCGATCCGACCGAAGAACAGGCCGATGGGCGTGCAGGCCGCCACGATGTCGGCGAGGCGCAGCAGATCGAGGCGCTGGGCGCGGGCGAAGAACAGCAGGGCGACGATCACCCCGATCGTCCCGCCGTGGAAACTCATCCCGCCGTGCCAGACGCGCAAGGCCTCCAGCGGATCGGCGATCAGGGCGGCCCGCTGCTGCGGCACGGTGAGCATGTAGAAGAGCACATAGCCCAGGCGCCCGCCGACGATGACGCCCAGGGTCAGCCAGACGATCAGGTCGTCGATCTGCGCGGGACTGGCCGTCGGCGCTCGCCCGCCCCAAAGGCGCGGGTTCCTCACCAGGTTCACCGCGTAGCGCCACCCCAGGAGAATGCCGGCGATATAGGCCAGGGCGTACCAGCGGATGGGAAACGGTCCCAGGCTGAAGGCGCCGACATGCACGGCCGGAATGGTGACGAGGTCGGGACGGATATCGGGAAAGGGCAGCGCCATGATCCGCTTTAGCGCCGCCGCGCGCCAAAGTGTAGCCGCCGCCGCGCCGCCTCGCTTTGGCGTCGGTTTTGGGCTATGAGGGGGCATGCAGACGCAAAATCCCTTCCTCGACGAAATGGCCAAGCTGACCCAGGCGGCCATGGGCCTGGCCCAGGCGGCGGGCGAGGAGGCCAAGAGCGCCTTTCGCGCCCAGTCCGACAAATGGGCCGCCGACCTCGACCTCATCCGGCGCGAGGAGTACGAGGCGCTCAGGGCGGAGGTGGCCGGCCTCCGCGCCGAAATCGCTGCCCTGAAGGCCGGCAAAAATAGCTGAGCCCTTGGTCGAGACAGAGCGGCGCGAAGCAGATTAGCTTAAGGCCGTTCGAACGCGATTCACCCGCGCGGGCGGCGCGACACCGCTCACGAAGCCTTCAAGGACGCCAAAGGCCCGATGGACATCCCCCGACCGGAAGAAGACGACACCCTGATCGCGCTGGATCCGCTGGAAGTGGTCGAGCACGTGCTGGCGGCCGAGAATCTCACCTTCGACCGCACCGACGACGGCGACCTGGCCTTCGCCCTGACCGGCGACTGGAAGGACTACGAACTATGGTTCGCCTGGCGCCCGGAGGCCGATTGCCTGCAGCTTTGCCTGTCCATCGACCTCAAGGCGAGCAAGGCCTTGCGGGCGCCGGCCCAGGAGCTGGTCAACCTGATCAACCAGCGGGTGTGGCTGGGCCACTTCGAGGTGTGGGCCGAGGACGGCGAGGTGGTGTTCCGCCACGCCATGTCCCTGCCCGAAGGCGACCGCCCCAGCATGGCCCAGACCGCCTCGATGATCGACGCCGCCATGGAGAGCGCCGACCGCTTCTACCCCGCCTTCGACTTCCTGATCGCCGGCGGCAAGACCCCGGCCGAAGCCATGGCCGCCTGCATGTTCGAGACGGTGGGGCAGGCTTAGGGGCGGAGAGGACGGGAGCGTCTCGCCGGCCATGACCGCGAAAAAGGATATCCTCGAGCGCGCCGCCGACACCCTGCTGGCCCTGGCCGCCGAGCGCCCTTGGCGGGACATCTCCCTGCGCGCCGTCGCCGAGGCGGCGGCCATTCCACTCACCGAGCTCTACGCAAGAGCCGAGGGCAAGGCCGCCCTCCTCGCCCACCTCTCGGCGCGCTTCGACCGCGCCGCCCTGGCCACCGCGGCCACCGCCTCCGACGATCTTCACGACCGCCTGTTCGACGCCGTCATGGCCAGGGTCGAGGCCATGGAGCCACACCGCGCCGCCCTGACCGCCATCGCCCGCGAGGCCGGCCCCCTCGGTCTCATCGCCCACCTTCCGCCGACCGCTCGCGCCATCCTCGAAGCGGCCGGCGTCGAGGCCACGGCGCCGCGCCTGGCCGCCATGACCGCCGTCTGGGCCCGCACCGCCCAGGTGTGGCGCGACGACGAAGGCGCCCTCAACCGCACCATGGCCGAGATCGACAAGCGCCTGAAACAGATGCGCGATCGGCTGGGGCGGATCGGGGCGGGGTTTTAGGAAAGCGCTAAGCAACCCGCGCCGTTAGGGTCGTAAGGATTTTATTCGCATATTTCCGCGCGCCCTGGATGTTCGGGTGGCCCAAGGAGGCGCGGTCGCAGGCGGAGAGGCCAGGGCCCGTCTCGAGTTCGGCGCAATATTTCCGCCGGTCGGCGGCTCGCGGATCCTTCGGCGCCATGTCGCGGTCCAGGTCCCAAAGCAGGGGGGCGTCGGTGAAGGCCGCGTCGTCATCGGTGAAATCCGGATCGACGAACACGAAGCTGTTGGCGCCGCCCTTCACATTCGTCTCCTGGACGGCCGCGAGGAGATCCTGTTTGGCCGCGTCGCGGAACGCCATGCCATTGCGAATCATCCGCCGCTCGGCGTCCCGAACCGGATCGACGAGCGGCCGCAACTGAGCGCTGTAGAGGGCCGGCGGGCTGAAGGCCTCGTGGATCAAGACCTCGATGAGTTTCCAAACGTCGGGGAACTTGCTGTGGGCGCTGAACACCGCGTAGTAGCCGAGCACTACGACCTTCGCCTGGGGATTGGCGGTCAGAAAGGTCTTCTGAATATGGTCGAGCAAGGTGGCCATGGCGTCGTGGCAATAGATCCGGCTTTGCCGTTCGATCTCGAGCGGGTCCGTGAACGGATTGAAGATCGTCGCGATGCTCACGTCGTTGATGCCGCCCGACAGCAGAATGAGGTCCACCTTCTCGTGCGGATGATCCGCCTGGACCTGCAAACACTGCTCGTAAAGGGTGGGATTATTCTCGGGCAGCTCGCGCGGCCACCAACTGTCGATGCGCGCGCCAGGCGTCGGCGACCCCTGGTTGAACCCGATCGTCGCTCCCGAGGCGGCATAGTGCAGGATACTCGGCGAAATCCCCGTATTCGCGGCCAGCGATGCGGTCACCAGCGAATGAATCTTCTGCGCATCCTCCAGACCCTGCCCCCAGGCTACGGAATCCCCAATCACCAACATCCGCAGCCGGGCGCTGGGAATCAGCGACAGCAACGGCAGCGCCGCGGCCGACGCCATAAAGTCTCTTCGGTTCATGCGATCGCCCTCCTCGATGCCCAACGCAAGACGCTGGATGGCGCCGATCCCCACCCGCCATTGACAATCGCCGCGTGGGGCTGAAATACACCCCGCCCAACCGCTGGGCGTCGCGCCACCGGACGCCGCGCCCCTTCCGTTACGGTAACTTGATGACCTACATCGTCACCGACGCCTGCATCAAGTGCAAGTACATGGATTGCGTGGAGGTGTGCCCGGTCGACTGCTTCTACGAGGGCGAGAACTTTCTGGCCATCAGCCCGGACGAATGCATCGACTGCGGGGTGTGCGAACCGGAATGCCCGGTGGACGCCATCAAGCCCGACACCGAGGACGATCCGGACGGCAAGTGGCTGCGCATCAACACCGACTATGCGCGCATCTGGCCCAACATCACCGTCAAGGGAACGCCCCCCGCCGACGCCGAACGCTGGGAGCGCGAAACCGACAAGCTGGCCAATCACTTCAGCGAAAAGCCCGGCAAGGGCTCCTGAACGACCCTTCGCGCACGGGCTCATTCGCCGCACCGCGGCAAGCCTTTAAAACGGCTCGATTTTGTGCTAGGCTCTCTCGTTGAGGGTGGCGATCGATCCGGTCGCCTTTTTGCGGTCTCTCCAGCCTTGAAGCGGCGAGTTGCGCGGCTTTCGCGGGCGGAGACGCCGTGTCGCCCAGGCGTGGGAGATGAAGGGCCATCGGCCCTTGTCGGCGCGCCGCGGGCCAGGATGGGACTGACAAGACCATGAGCGTGAAGATCGAATACGAGTTCAAGATCGGCGACCACGTCGTCTATCCGGCGCACGGGGTCGGGGTGGTGGTGGGCGTGGAGACCCAGGAGGTCGCCGGCATGTCGCTCGAACTTTACATCATCACCTTCGACCACGAGAAGATGACCCTGCGGGTGCCGACCAAAAAGGCCAAGACGGCCGGCCTTCGCGCTCTGGCCGAGGGCAATGTCGTCTCCCAGGCGCTGACCACCCTGAAGGGCCGGGCGCGCGTCAAGCGCACCATGTGGAGCCGCCGCGCCCAGGAATACGAAGCCAAGATCAACTCCGGCGATCTGATCTCCATCGCCGAGGTGGTGCGCGACCTGCACCGCTCCGAGAGCCAGCCCGAGCAGTCCTATTCCGAGCGCCAGCTCTACGAATCGGCCCTCGACCGCATGGCCCGCGAAGTCGCCGCCATCGAACGCATCGACCGCGACGCCGCCATCGTCCTCTTGCACAAGTCCCTGCAGAAGGCGGCGTAGCGCCGCCTCAGCCGACGAGTGGGTCGGCGGCGGACGGGATGATTTCGCCGTCGGCCGCCGGACCGCGCATCAGCGCCTCGGCTAGCCGCGCCCGATCCAACGTCCCTTCCCACCGCGCGACGACAAGCGTCGCGACTCCGTTGCCGATCACGTTGGTGAGGGCGCGACACTCGCTCATGAACCGATCCACGCCGAGGATCAGCGCCATGGCCGCCACCGGAATGGTTCCCACCGCGCCCAGGGTCAGGGCCAGGGTGATAAAGCCGGCCCCGGCGACGCCGCTGGCGCCCTTGGAGGTCAGCATGGCGGCGCCCAGCAGCACCAGCTCCTGGATCAGGGTCAGATGGGTGTTGGTGGCCTGGGCCAGAAACAAGGTCGCCAGGGTCATGTAGATGTTGGTGCCGTCGAGATTGAACGAGTAGCCGGCCGGAACCACCAGCCCGACCACGGCGGGCGGCGCGCCCAGCCGCTCCAGCTTGGCCATCAGTTGCGGCAGCACCGCTTCCGACGACGAGGCGCCCAGGACGATGAACAGCTCCTCGCGGATGTAGATCAAGAACCGCCAGAGGGAGAAACCCGTCGCCCAGGCGATGGCGCCCAGCACGACGGCCACGAAGAGGATCGAGGTCAGATAGAAACAGCCGACCAGAGCGGCCAGCTTGATCAGGGCGCCCAGGCCATATTTCCCGATCGTGAAGCCCATCGCCCCGAAGGCTCCCAGCGGCGCGGCGCGCACCACGATGCGGACGATGCCGAAGAACACCTGGCCGATCCGCTCGAGGGAGGCCGATACCGGAACGCCGCCGCGCTCGAGGCCCGCCATGGCCAGGCCGGCGAGGACGGCCAGCAACAGCACCTGCAGCACGTCGCCGGTCGCGAAGGCGGAGACGAAGGTGTCGGGGATCAGGTGAACCAGATAGTCGGCCACGCCGCCGGTCGCGCGCGCCTTGGCCACATATTCAGCCGTGGCGGCGGGATCGAGGGTGGTGGGATCGACGTTGAAGCCTGCCCCCGGGCGGATCGCCGCGCCGACCGCCAGGCCCAGAACGAGGGCCAAGGTGGAAACCGCCTCGAAATAGATCAGGGCGCGCCCGCCCACCCGCCCCAGGCTCTTCAGATCGCTCATCCTGGCGATGCCGCCGGCCACGGTGCAGAAGATGATCGGCGCGATCAGCATCCTGATCAGCTTGACGAAGGCGTCGCCGAGCGGCTTCAGCGCCACGCCGAGATGCGGCCAGACGATCCCCACCGCGACGCCCAGGGCGATGCCGATCAGAACCTGCGCATAGAGCGATTTGAAAGCCCGCATCCCAAAGCCCCTCCACGGACGGCGACAGCCTATCGCGCCGCGCCCGTCCCACGCCAGCCGTTGTCGCGCCCGCCGGCCGGTCTTATGAGGAGATCCATGTGTCCCGTTAGCTCAGCAGGATAGAGCACCGGTTTCCTAAACCGGGGGTCAGAGGTTCGAGTCCTCTACGGGACGCCAAGTCAGAGGTGCAGTGTGGTACGCCGCTTTTCGTCGATCTTCATTCGCGCCGCAAAACTCGCCGACAGGCCTCGCGCGGGCCAGGTCGCCGGCTCTGGACACGGCGCCAGGCACGAATATTTGGAAGCGCGCCGAATTGAAGTCGATGAAAAGAACGCGCGACTTGACAAGGCCGTGCGCCATCTGCGGTCGCTACTGGCCATCGGCCTCGAACGCGACGCGAGAGTCTCCGTCGATGGAATGTTTCGAGACGCCGGCCTCGCCGATGGTCCGGCCGGGTCGATGGAGCCGGCGCCGTCCGATCGCCAAGGGTTCGGTCCGCCGCCCCTGGGGCTGGTGGCCGGTCTTTCGCCTGGAGCGAGGCGCAGGCACGCCGAGGCGGTCGCGGCCGCCGACCTCGAGTTCAAAGCCGCCATGGCCGAGTGGGTGCGCGCGAGCGCCACACGAAGGGACGCGATCGAGAAACTGAAGGTCGAGGCCCAGGCGCACGACGTCCAAATCGAATTGTTCAAGGCGGCGCTGGCGGCCGGCGAGCCGGACGCCGTGAAATCCTACGCCCAGTTCGTCGTCGCCAATTCGCCCTACCCGGATATCTTCCATCATGAAACCAAGGTCGAAACCGGCCCAGGATCGCGTGAGCTTAGGGTGGATTTGCGCGCGCCGGCCATGGCGGAGATGATCGCGAGGACCGGACGCTATGAATATCGCAAGGCTGATGACGAGATCGTCGCGCTGCCGGCGCCCGAGGCCGATCGAAGCGAGCTCTATGAGAGCGTCCTGGCCCAACTGGCGCTGCGCACCCTTCACGAGATATTCAGCTCGGACGTCGGCCGACATATTCCGGCGGTCCTGATCAGTCTCCATGTCGTGGCGATCGACCCGAGCACCGGAAAATCCCGCAAGTCCGACGTCCTCTCGGTGAGGGCCTCGCGGGCCGATTTCGAAGACCTCGAACTCGCCGCCGTCGATCCGGTTGCCTGCCTCGAGCGCCTCGTGAGGCTGGAGGCGGCCGCGAGCGGCGGATCAGCGCAATAGGGCGGGGCGGCGCTCCAGGCTTGCCGTCGGCCATAGCTGTCTGGAATCGTCATAGGCCTCGAAGGCCGGGACGGCTGGCGGGAGCGTCACCCAGGGCAGCTTGGAACGTGTGTAGATGTGCACGTCCGGGGGCAGGGCGGCCGGCTCGTCGAGGGTTCCCACCCGCACGAAGCGCAGGGCGCAGACGCCGCCGTATTCGCTCCACATCGCGGTCTGGCAGGCGGCGCAGCGGAAGATCCGGTGCGGCCGACCGCTGTCGGTGGGCGCGGCGACCGGTTCGGGGGCGCCGGCCAGGATGGCGACCTGGTCTGTCTCGATCAGGGCGTTGAGAACGAAGGCGCTCCCGGTCTGGCGCTGGCAGTCGCGGCAGTGGCAGCAATGAACGAACATCGGCGCGCGGGTGAGCCGATAGCGCGCCTGGCCGCATGCGCAGCCGCCTTCGAGATCGTCGGTCATCCTCAATCTCCCAATCCCCAAGCCGCCCGCGCGGTCTCGATGGCGGTCAGCTTGGCCTCGAACGGCGCCCAGTCGTCAGCGTCGGCGATCGACGCCCACAACGCCTCGATCTGGTCGTAGAGCAGTTCCTCGGGCTCGGCGCGGGCGAAATAGTCCGCGTTCAGACGTTCCGGCCGGTCGGGCTCGTGGGCCGCCAGCCGGCGGTGGAATTCGGCGAAGGCTTCGCCGCCGTAGGATGCGGCGCGCGGGCCGTTCAGCGCCCGCGCCTCCGACGCCTTGCCGGCGAACCAGTCGAAGAAGAACGGTTCCCAGCGCAGAGCATCGCCGCCCCCGGCCAGGGCGCGGAAGGCCGCGTTGGCCGTGTCGATGTCCTCGTCGGGCGAGCGGGGACGAAGTCCCAGGCGATTGAGCATCGCGCCGGTCAAGGCTTCGCGATAGGCGGGCGAAAAGCCATTCAGCGCCGCCACCAGGGGTTCGGCCTCGGTCACCAGGCTGAGCGCGCCGGCCAGCTGGCGCAGGTTCCAGAACACCGCCTCGGGCTGGCGACCGAAGCTGTAGAGGCCGGCGGAGTCGAAATAGGCGGCGACGAAGTTGGGGTCGTTCCTGGGCAGGAAGCGGTAGGGGCCGTAGTCGAAGCTCTCGCCGGTGATGTTCATATTGTCGGTGTTGAGGACGCCGTGGACGAAGCCGGCGGTCATCCAGCGGGCGGTGAGATGGGCGCAGCGGCCGACCACGGCGGCCAGGAGGGCGGCGGCCCTGTCCGGCGTCTCGGCGAGTTCGGGATAGTAATCTTCCACCACATGATCGACGAGGACGCCGATCAGATCGGCGCGGTCCAGAGCCGCCAACCGCTGGAACGTGCCAAAGCGGATGTGGCTGAACGACAGGCGGGTCAGCACCGCGGCGCGGGTCGGACTGGGCTCGTCGCCGCGCTGTAACGCCTCGCCGGTCTCGATCAGCGAGAAGGAACGGGAGGTGGGGACACCCAGGGCCTCCAGCATGGCCGTGGCCAGCACTTCGCGCACGCCGCCCTTGAGGGTGAGGCGCCCGTCGCCGTCGCGCGACCAGGGCGTGCGGCCCGATCCCTTGGTCCCAAGATCAAGGAGGCGGTTGGTTTCCGCTTCCCTCATCTGCGCGAACAGAAAGCCGCGCCCGTCGCCGAGATCGGGGTTGTAAACGCGAAACTGATGGCCGTGATAGCGCATGGCCAGCGGCGCCGCCTGGTTGTTCGGCAATGGCTCGAAGCGGGCGAAATGGGCGCGCCATTCTTCGTCGGTAAGGGCGTCCAAGCCCACGCTCGCGGCGGCGCGCGGGTTGCGAAAGCGGATCGCCGCCATGGGGAAGGGCGCCGGCGCCACGGGATCGGCGAACTCCGACCCCAGGGCCGCGAAGCGGGGATCGGGGCGATAGGCGGCGCTGACGGGCATGGCGCGGTTGTGGCGGCGCGGGCGCGACGCGGCAAGCGCGGTTTTTGTTCCGCATGGCGGTGGGGGCATGCTACCGCCCCAGGCCATGGCGCGGCGCCTCACCGTCGACTTTCTGAAGACCGAGTCCGGAGCCGGCGCGATCCTCGCCGTCGCCGCCGTGGCGGCCGTGGCCGCGGCCAATTCCCGCTGGGCGGGGGCCTATTTCACCTTCATCGACTGGCCCATCGCGGTGCGGGTGGGCGACTTCGCCCAGACCCGAACCGTGCTCAGCTGGGTCAAGGACGGGCTGATGGCGGTCTTCTTCCTGGTGGTCGGGATGGAGATCAAGTTCGAGGTGCTGCGCGGCGAGCTTTCGAGTCCCCGCCGCCTCGCCCTGCCGATCGTCGCGGCGCTGGGCGGGATGATCGTGCCGGCCGTCGTCTATCTGGCCCTGAACGCCGGGGCGGGCGGCGCGCCGGGCGGTTGGCCGATCACCACGGCCACCGACATCGCCTTCGCCCTGGCCGCCCTGGCCGTCGCCGCTCCACGCATGCCTTCGTCCCTGCGCGTCTTCCTGCTCACCCTGGCCATCGCCGACGACATGGGCGCGGTGGGCCTGATCGCCATTCTCTACACCGCGAAGCTGCACACCCTGGCCCTGGCCGGGGCGGGCCTCACCCTGGCGATCCTGGCGGTAATCTCGCGCTGGAAGCGCACCCCGTTCTTCTTCTACGGGGCCGGCTTCGTCCTGGTCTGGGCCTTCACCCTTCAGTCGGGGGTCAACACCTCGGTCGCCGCCGTCGCCTGCGCCATGACCGTGCCGATCGGGGCGCGGCGGCCCGGCCAGGAGAGCGTGCTGAAATACTTCATGGACAGCCTCCACCCCTATGTCGCCTTCGCCATCCTGCCGCTGTTCGCCTTCACGGCGGCGGGTTTTTCGTTTGGCAGCCTCGGCGCCCACGACCTCATATCACCCATGCCTTTAGGGATCGCGCTGGCCCTGCTGGTCGGCAAGACGGTGGGCGTGTTCGGCTTTTCGGTGCTCGGCGTGGCGGCGCGGATCGGCCGGCGCCCGAGCGGTGCGACCTGGCCGGAGCTGCTGGGGATCGCCCTGCTGTGCGGCGTCGGCTTCACCATGAGCCTCTACATCGGCGCCCTGGCCTTCGCCTCGGGCGATCCGCTCGCGGGGTCGCAGGTGAGGCTCGGCGTTATCGCCGGCTCCCTGGCCTCGGTGGCGATCGGCGGGGCGCTGATGGCCTGGCTGCAGAGGCGGCGCTCCGCGCGGGGAGGGGACGTGAGGGATTAGGGCATGGAGTCCGAGCCCTGGCGCCCGATTGAACTCGGAGGCCATCCGCGCGAGTGACCATCCAGAACCGCGGCCGTGTCAGGCGTAGCGCTTCCAGACCATCTCCGGCACGAACGACCGCGGCGCCAGCACCCCGATCGCGCTCACCGCGTTGCTGAACGTGTCCGGAACAGGGGGTCGATCGTGCCGGCCGCGGTCTCGTACCTCCCCGGTCCATACGCCTTCATGGGGAGGGCGAATGCGAGCCCTTGCGGGGAGACGGGTGGGGCTCGCTAAGCAGGGTCGCGTCGTGCCAGAGCCACACCCGCTCGCCCGACGGCGAGTCGCCCTCCCCATGAAAGGGAAGGGCGGGTTTGCATCGCGCCCCTACTCCGCCGCCTGCTTGGGGCTGATCACCGCCTTGACCTCGAGGTATTCGGCGAAACCGAAATCGCCCCATTCGCGGCCGTTGCCGCTCATCTTGTAGCCGCCGAACGGCGCGGTCATGTCCATGTCGCCGCCATTGATCGCCACTTGGCCGGCGCGAAGCTGGCCGGCCACCGCGCGCACCTTGGCCATGTCCTTGCCCGAGACGTAGGCGGCCAGGCCATATTCGGTGTCGTTGCCGATCTTCACCGCCTCCTCGACGGTCTCGTAGCCGAGGATCGAGACGACCGGTCCGAAGATCTCCTCCTTGGCCACCGTCATGTCGTTGGTGACCTTGGCGAACACGGTGGGTTTGACATAGAAGCCCTTGTCCAGACCGTCGGGGCGCCCGGCCCCGCCGGCGACCAGCATCGCCCCTTCGTCGATGCCGGCCTTGATCAGGCGCTGGATCTTCTCCCACTGCGTCCTGTTGACCACCGGGCCGATCTGGGCGTTGCCGTTGGGATCGCCCACCGTGGTGGATTCCGCGGCCTGGCGGGCGATGCCGATGGCCTCGTCCATCTTGGCCGCCGGGACCAGCATGCGGGTCGGCGCATTGCACGACTGGCCGGAGTTCTGCATCACGTGGCGGACCCCGCCGCCGACCGCGCTTGGCATGTCGGCGTCCTCGAGGATGATGTTGGGGCTCTTGCCGCCCAGTTCCTGGGCCACCCGCTTGACGGTGGGCGCGGCGGCCTTGGCGACCTCGATCCCGGCCCGCGTCGAGCCGGTGAAGGAGACCATGTCGATGCCCGGATGGCTGGAAATGGCCGCCCCCACCTCGGCGCCCGTGCCGTTGACCAGGTTGAAGACGCCGGCCGGCACGCCGGCGGCGTGCAGGATCTCGGCCCAGACGATGGCCGAGAACGGCGCCTCCTCGGAGGGCTTCAGGACCATGGTGCAACCGGTGGCCAGCGCCGGGACGACCTTGCAGGCGATCTGGTTGATCGGCCAATTCCACGGCGTGATCATGCCGCACACCCCGATCGGCTCCTTGACCAGGCGGGTCGAGCCGCGCTCTTCCTCGAACTGGAAGTTCTTCAAGACCTCGATGCCGGTGGCCAGATGCGCCATGCCGATCGGCGCCTGGGCGCGCTGGGCGAGGCTGGCCGGAGCGCCCATCTCCTCGGTGATCGCCTTGGCCACGTCGCCGAACCGCTTCTGATACTCGGCCAGGATGCGCTGCAGAAGGTCGATCCGCTCCTCGCGGCTGGTCTGGGAATAGGTTTCGAACGCCTTGCGCGCCGCGGCCACCGCCTTGTCGACGTCCGCCGCCGAGCCGGCCGAGATATGGCCGCACACCGCCTCGGTGGCCGGATTGACGACCTCCAGGCTTTTCGGCGTCACTGGATCGACCCACTGGCCGTCGATGTAGAATTTCATGTGGTCGCGCATGGTCTCTGTCTCCAAGGGGGTTCAACGGCGGGCGGACATTCAAACACGCATATGAGTGATTGCGGTTCGGACGGGAAGGGGGCATTCGATATTACACCTCTCCCTCGGGGAGAGGCGTCAAGGAGCATCGCGCCATGGTCGCCATCGCCGCCATCCTGATCTTCATCGTCGCCATCGGCGCGCTCAACTGGTTCGAGTTCGGCCGGATCGACTAGAGCGCTTTCCGCAAAAGCGGGAACTGGTTTTGCGATCAGAAAGCGCTCAAGTGCTTGAGATAGAGCCTGTTTTCTCGCTCAGGTTGATTCAACCTGATCGAGACAGGCTCTAGCCCCCCCCGGTGCCGACCCGCGGCTGGGCCCTGGTCACCGGCGCCGCGCGGCGCATCGGCGCCGCGCTGGCCATCGCGGCGGGCGAGGCCGGCTACGATGTGCTGGTCGGCCATCACGCCTCGCCAGAGGACGCCGAGGAGACCGCGCTGGCCATCCGCGAGGCCGGACGCCGCGCCGAGACCCGCGCCGCCGATCTTGCCGACCCCGACGCCTGCGCCCGCCTGATCGCCAACGCCCCAGGCCCGCTCACCCTGCTGGTCAATTGCGCCTCCGTGTTCGCCGACGACCGCATCGAGACCCTGACGCCAGATGGCTTCGACGCGGCGATGGCGGCCAATCTGCGCGCGCCGGTGCTGCTCGCCCAGGCCTTCGCCGCCGCCCTGCCCGCCGGGCGGGACGGCCTGATCGTCAACATCACCGACCAGAGAGTATGGCGGCCCGACCCGCGCTTCTTCAGCTATACCTTGAGCAAGGCGGCCCTGTGGACGGCGACGCGGACCCTGGCCCAGGCGCTCGCCCCGCGCATCCGCGTCAACGCCATCGGGCCCGGACCGACGCTCGTCTCGGTCCACCAGTCGCCGGCGGATTTCGCCGCCGAGGCGGCCGCCGTGCCCCTCGGCCACGGCGCCGATCCGGGCCAGATCGCGGCGGCCCTGCGCTATCTGATTGACGCCCCTGCCGTGACCGGTCAGATGATCGCCGTCGATGGCGGCCAGCACCTGGCCTGGCGCACCCCCGACGTCATCGGTGAGTGAAATGGCCCTGGCGAAAAAAGAACCGGTCGCGCCAGTCGAGGCGGCGCCGAAGATCCTGGTGACCCCCACGATTCTGGTGACCAAGGTGTTCGTGCGGGGTCTCGCCATCGAGGCGGAGATTGGCGTCTATCCCCACGAGCGCGGCCAGCGCCAGCCGCTTCTCGTCGATGTCGAACTGGACGTGGCCGCCGGCGGCTGGCGGGCCCTGGCCGACACGGTGAACTACGAATCGATCGCCAAGGCGGCGCGCGCCATAGCGGCGGCCGGCCACATTGGCCTGGTGGAATCCTTCGCCCAGCGTCTCGCCGAGGCCTGTTTCGCGGAAGCCCGCGTCCTGCGCGCCCGGGTGCGGGTGGAAAAACCCCTGGCCCTCGCCCCCCACGCCGCCGCCGCGGGGGTGGAGATCGTCGCGGTGCGCGGCTAGACTTTTAGCAAAGCAGAGGGAGCGAACCATGACCGACACTTTGACCCCGACACCGCCGCCCGCCCCGGCCCCATCCGGCCCGGCGCCGATCCTGTCGCGTCAGCATGAAATGCCGCTGATCATCTACATCCTCTACCTGGCCCATTTCGTGCCGGTGATCGGCTGGGTCAGCTGCATCGTCGGCCTGGTGCTGGCCTATGTGGAGCGCGACACCGCCCCCGAATGGCTGAGAAGCCACTACACCTTCCAGATCCGCACCTTCTGGATCGGCCTGCTCTATGTTGCCGTGTCCCTGCTGCTGTGCATCGTGCTGATCGGCATCCCGCTGCTGCTGGCCGCCTGGATCTGGTTCGTCGTCCGCTGCGCCCTGGGCCTGAGCCGCCTGTTGCGCAACGAGCCTTATCCGACCCCTGAAAGCTGGACCGTCTAGGGGTTCGACCCGGCGAGCGGGCGTCGCGACCGATCGGACCCTAGTCGCTCTCCTCGCCCGGAAGCTCGGCGTTGGTCCAGACGCTCTGGACGTCCTCGTCGTCTTCCAGGGCGTCGATGAGCCTGGCCAGCGCGGGGGCGTTGTCCTCGGCGAGGGGGATCAGCGCGCGGGCCTTCCAGACGATGGCGGTGGATCTGGCCGGGCCCAGGGCGCCCTCCAGGGCGTCGGCGACCGGCGCCATGTCTTCGAAGGCGGTGAGGATGACGTGGGCGCCCTCTCCGGAGTCGACGTCACGGGCGCCCGCCTCGATGGCCGCTTCCATGACCGCGTCCTCCGAAGCGGCGTCGGCGCGATAGACGATCTGGCCCAGGCGATCGAACATGAAGGCCACCGAGCCGGCGTCGCCCATGTTGCCGCCGTTCTTGCCGAAGATCGTCCGCACGTTGGCGGCCGCGCGATTGCGGTTGTCGGTCAGCACCTCGACGATCAGGCTGGCCCCGCCGGGGCCGAACCCCTCGTAGCGAATCTCCTCATAGGTGTCGGTCTCGCCACCGAGGGCCTTCTTGATCGCCCGGTCGATGTTGTCCTTGGGCATGGACTCGGCCTTGGCGTTGGCGATGGCCAGGCGCAGGCGCGAATTGGCGGCGGGATCGGGCAGGCCGGCCTTGGCGGCGATGGTGATGTCGCGGGAGAACTTGGAGAACAGCTTGGAGCGCGCCGCGTCCTGGCGGTCCTTGCGGAACTGGATGTTCTTGAACTTCGAGTGGCCGGACATGGGGTCTGGGGGTCTGGGGGTTGGAGGGTGACGGAGTGAGGCGGCCTAGTAGCGCGGCCGGGGCGCCGGCGCCAGTTGGGGCGGCGATCGAGGAACCGCTGATCCCGTGGCGCCGTTGGGCTGGCAAGATTCGAAGGAGACCCATGATGACCGACAACACGCTCGGGAGCGACCCCGAGCTTCCGCCCGAACCGATCGTCGCCTGGCAGCCCATCCGTCGAGGCGAGCGCGCTCTGACGGTGGCCGGCGTGCTGATCGGCGCGATGGCGCTGGGCGCCCTGGCCATCGGCGCCGTGGCGATCGGAACCCTGGCCGTCGGGCGGCTGACCATAGGCCGCGTGCGGCTGAGAGAAGTGGTGATCGACGATCTGACCGTGCGGCGGGCGAGGGGGATTTAGAGCGGCGCCCTGACGCCGCTCAAGGCCGATATTTCTTCGGGATGGCGGCGATTTCGTCAGGGGTGAGCTTGGTGAGAGTGTCGGCGATCAGCGGGGTGGCGAAGCCGTTGTTGTCGGCCACCTTCAGGTCCAGGTCGATGGCCGAACAGACGTTGGAGCTGCCCCTAACGATCGACACCAGATGGACGCCGGGGTTCTGAAGCTGGGAAGAGCCGCCGCTCAAGCCGACCTTGTAGACGTCGTGCAGGCCCACCTTGAGGTAGAGGACGTTGGGGGCGGGCGAACTCCATCCCTGCCAATCCTGCGACAGAAAGCAGTTTTGCGCGGCGCCGGCCGCCTGGGCGCTCGCCGCGAGCAGGGCCGCCGCCAGCGCGGCTCGCAAACTAGCGGCTCGCGAAACAGACCAACCGGACATTCATAATCCTCCCTAGATGCGTCCCTGTTCTTCACGTGGTCGGGACAGGCGTCCTTGTCAACTCGGCGCTATGGCGCGGGCCGCGACGTCTGGGCGAAATCCGGAATCGTTTCGGCCAGGCGTCCGCCCACCCTGATCGGCTCGATCCGCCGCGCCAGGCCGGTGGCCTCGTCGGTCTCGAGAAAGACACCGCACACGGTGGCCAGCCCCTCGGCGGGTTTGTAGCGGCCGGCGGAGATGCGGGTGGTGAAGCGGCGCAGGGGCTCTTCCTTCTGGTTGCCGATCACGCTGTCGTAGTCGGCGCAGGCCCCGGCGTCGGTCTGATAGGCGGTGCCGCCGGCTAGGATCTGGGCGTCGGCGGTGGGGACGTGGGTGTGGGTGCCGATGACCAGGGAGGCGCGGCCGTCGCAGAAGTGGCCCATGGCCATCTTTTCGCTGGTCGCCTCGGCGTGCAGGTCGACGACGATGGCGTCGGCGGCTTCGCCCAAGGGGCAGGCGGATAGTTCGCGGTCGACGGCGGCGAAGGGATCGTCCAGGGCGTCCATATTGACCCGCCCCAAGAGGTTGATCACCAGGACGCGGCGGCCGCGTTCGGTCTCGAAAAGCTGGGCGCCGCGGCCCGGGACGTCCGAGAGGGGCGGATAGTTGAGGGGGCGGATGAGCCGCGTTTCGCGGACGATGTAGGTGAGGGCCTCCCTCTGGTCCCAGGAATGATTGCCCAGGGTCAGGCAGTCGGCCCCGGCGTCGAACAGTTCGCGGGCCGTGGATTCGGTGATCCCGTAGCCGCCGGCGGCGTTCTCGGCGTTGACGATGACGAACTCGATGGCGAGGCGCCGGCGCAGGTCGGGCAGATGATCGGCCAGGCCCTCGCGGCCCGAACGCCCGACGATGTCGCCGAAGAAGGCCAGGCGCATGGGAAAGTCCCTTTCTAGACCTCGCTATAGCCGATTTCGGTCAGGATGGCGTCCAGGGCCTGGTCGTGGGGCTCGATGGGGACGGCGTCCACCTCCTGGCCGGCGAAGGCCAGGCCGATGACGAACACCGGCCGCGCGGCGCGAAGGGCGGCGATGGCCCGGTCGAAACAGCCGCCGCCCTGTCCCAGCCGGCCGCCGCGGGAATCGAAGGCGAGCACCGGCGCGACGATCAAGTCGGCGATCAAGGCCGGCGCGGAGGGTGGCGGGGCGGGGATTCCCAGGGCGTCGGGGATCAGGGTCTCCGGCCCTCCGGCGGACCGGAAGATCGGCGGCGCGGCGGCATCCACGACCACGGGGAGAGCAAGGGTCGCGCCGGCCGCGACCAGGCGCGCCAGAACCGGTCCCGGATCGAGCTCGGCGCCAATCGGACGATAGCCGCCGACGACGCTGAAGCAGGGCAGGCGATCCAGAGGTAGATGGGCGGCGGCGCGCGCCGCGGCGTCCGGGTCGACGGCGGCCAGAGCGCGGCGGCGCCGGCGCAGGGCGGCGCGCAGGGCGGTCTTGGTGGAGGCGGAAGGCGAATCGCCCATCGACGGAAATGGCCTTGCCTCGCGCGAAGCAGGTGGCGGCGCCGCGGAAACCGTGAAGGCGGTTTTAAATCCCCTCGGACCTGGAAGACCAGGTGGGCGCCGTGTGTACCGGACCACGATCCAGGACAGGGACAGCTCCCTTGGAGGGTGATTAAGGTCCCCGGGATTTAACGCCTTCGACGCGAGCCGCAGCAGACCCGCCGCCTTGCAACGTAGGGCGTCGGGGCGCGCCGCTCAAGGTGGCTCGAACCGATAGTGATGAGGTCGCAAGCCGGAGCGCGGGCGTCCCGCCCGCGTCATTCGCCGCTTCGGATGAGCCGAAAAAAGAGCGGGCGGGACGCCCGCGCTCCGACGAATCCTCACCGTGTCGCCATGGCCTCGATCCTGAGGGCGGTCGCTTCCAGGGCGGCCACGGCCTTGGCTTCGGCGCGGGCCCGCTCGGCCAGAAGGGCGGCGACCTCGGCCCCCGCCGCCGCGAGGCGGGTTTTCGCCTCGCTCAGTTCGTCGGCCAGCATCAGGGCGCCCAGCAGCATGAGCCGCGTCTCGCCCAATTGGCCGCCGCCCGGCGCCGCCTCGCGAACCTTGGCGTCGATGAGGGCGGCCAGGGATTGCAGATGCGCCTCCTCGCCGTCCTCGCAGCCGACGATATAGGGCTTGCCGTTCACCTGGACGCTCAGCTGGGCCATGAGCGTCTCAAGCCGCCTTTTCGGCCATGACGGCGCGGATCTGGGCGATGGCGCCGGCCAGGGCCCGCGACGCCTCAACACCGGCCTCCTCCAGTTCCCGCTGACGGCCGCGGCAGGCGTCGAGATCGGCGGCGAGCTGGGCGCGGTCGCGGTCGAACAGGCCGCCGGCCTGGGCGCCCGCCTCGGCCAGACGATGGGTCAGACGCTGTTCAAGCTGGGCGCTGGCCCGCTCCAGGCGCCGGATCGCCACATCGAGCTGGGCGCCTTGGCCCACGTCCGCCGTCATCCGCGCGCTCCATCGCTGGGTCGAAGCCGACTATAGACCGGGGCCGGGCGATCCCGCAAAGCGCAATGTCTTGGCGCGCCGCTCGCCCTTGACTTAGCCCGCCGCGCCCGCAAAACCGCCCGCCACACCTCACAAGGGAAATTTGCTCACCATGCCCGTTCGCGTCGCGATCAATGGCTTTGGCCGCATCGGCCGGCTCGTGCTGCGCTCCATCGTCGAGTATGCGCGGCGCGACATCGAGGTGGTGGCGATCAACGACCTCGGCTCGGTGGAGATGAACGCCCATCTGCTGCGCTACGATTCGGTGCACGGGCGCTTTCCGGGCGTGGTGAGCGTGGACGTCGATGGATTGGACGTGGGCCTGGGGAGGATCGCGGTGACCGCGATCCGCGATCCGGCCGGCCTGCCGCACAGGGATCTCGAGGTGGACATCGCCCTGGAGTGCACCGGCCTGTTCACCAAGAGAGACACGGCGGCGGCGCATCTGACGGCGGGGGCGAGGAAGGTGCTGGTCTCGGCCCCTTGCGACGGGGCCGACAGGACGGTGGTTTTCGGGGTGAACCACGAGAGCCTGACGGCGGCCGATGTGGTGGTCTCAAACGGTTCGTGCACCACCAACTGCCTGGCCAGCGTCGCCAAGGTGCTGCTCGACACCTGCGGGATCGAGCGCGGCTACATGACGACCATCCATTCCTACACCGGCGACCAGCCGACTCTCGATACCCTGCATCCCGATATGTATCGGGCGCGGGCGGCGGCCATGTCGATGATCCCCACCTCGACCGGGGCGGCCAAGGCGCTGGGGCTGGTGCTGCCCGAACTCACCGGCAAGCTCGACGGCTCGTCGATCCGCGTGCCCACCCCCAACGTCTCGGTGGTGGACCTGAAGATCGTGCCCGGCCGCGAGGTTGTCCGCGAGGAGATCAACGAAGCGATGAGCGCGGCGGCCGCCAAGGGCCCCCTGCGCGGCATACTGGCGGTGACCGACGACGCGGTGGTGTCGGTGGACATGAACCATATCGGCGCCTCGGCCACCGTGGCCCTGCCCCAGACCCAGGTGGTCGGCGGCAAGCTGGTTCGCGTGCTGGCCTGGTACGACAACGAATGGGCCTTCTCCACCCGCATGGCCGACGTGGCGCTGGCCATGGCGAGGGCCGGGTAGGCGCCGCGCCATGAGCTTCCGCACCCTCGACGGCGTCGATGTGAGGGGAAGGCGCGCCCTGGTGCGGGTGGATTTCAACGTGCCGATGGAGGGCGGGAGGGTCGGCGACGAGACGCGGCTGCGCGCCGCCCTGCCGACCATCGAGGCGCTGCGCGAAGGCGGCGCCAAGGTGATCCTGTTGGCCCATTTCGATCGGCCGAAGGGCCGGCGGGTGGCGTCGATGAGCCTCAAACCCGTGGTTGCGCCCCTCTCCGAGATGATCGGCGCGCCGGTCGCCTTCGCCGAGGATTGCGTGGGACCGGCGGCCCGCGCGGCGGTGGCGGCGATGAAGGACGGCGAGGTGCTGCTCATGGAGAACCTGCGCTTCCACGCCGGCGAGGAGGCCAACGACCCGGCCTTCGCCGCCGCCTTGGCCGCCAGCGGCGATCTCTATGTCAACGACGCCTTTTCCGCCGCCCACCGCGCCCACGCCTCCACCGAGGCCCTCGCCCACCTTCTGCCGGCCTACGCCGGAGCGGCCATGCGCCGCGAACTGGAGGCGCTGGAGGCCGCGCTTGGTAACCCCGAGCGCCCGGTTCTGGGGGTGGTCGGCGGCTCGAAGGTCTCCACCAAGCTCGACCTGCTGCGCCACCTGATCGTCAAGCTCGACGCCCTGGCCATCGGCGGCGGCATGGCCAACACCTTTCTCTTCGCACAAGGCTGGGAGGTCGGGGCGTCCTATTGCGAAAAGGCGTTGGCCGGGACGGCGCGGGAGATCATGGCCTTGGCCGGCGAGCAACGCTGTGAGTTGCTACTGCCCATCGACATCGTGGTCGCCGAGCGGGCGGCGCCCGGCGCGGCGGCGCGGCTGCGGGCGCTGGGCGAAGTCGATGAGGGCGAGCGCATTCTCGACGCCGGCCCAGCGACCGTGGCGCGCCTGATGAAGGCCATGGACAAAGCCAAGACCCTGATCTGGAACGGGCCGCTGGGCGTCTTCGAGATCCCGCCGTTCGACGCCGCGACCACGGCGGCGGCCCGCCACGCCGGCGAGCTGGCGAAGGCAGGCAGACTGATCGCCGTGGCCGGCGGCGGCGACACGGTGGCGGCGCTCAACCACGCCGGCGTGGCCGGCGACTTCACGTTCGTCTCGGCGGCCGGCGGCGCCTTTCTGGAGTGGATGGAGGGCAAGAGCCTGCCCGGCGTGGCGGCTTTGCAAGACTGAGGCGCGAAGGGTAAACTGGCGCCCTTTTCGCAGGGATGGGGGTTGAGACTTATGGCGCGGATCACGCTTCGGCAGCTTCTGGATCACGCCGCCGAGCACGGCTACGGCGTGCCGGCATTCAATATCAACAACATGGAGCAGGGCCTGGCGATCATGGAGGCGGCGGCGCAGGCGAGCGCCCCGGTGATCATCCAGGCCAGCCGCGGGGCGCGGCAATACGCCAACGACGTGGTGCTGGCCGGGCTGATCGACGCCCTGGTGGAGCTGCATCCAAGCATCCCGGTGGTCATGCATCAGGACCACGGCAACAACCAGGCCACCTGCGCCACCGCCATCCAGCACGGCTTCACCAGCGTGATGATGGACGGCTCCCTGAAGGCCGACGGCAAGACGCCGACCGACTACGACTACAACGTCGCCGTCACCCGCGCGGTGGTCGACATGGCCCATTGGGTGGGGGCCTCGGTGGAGGGGGAACTGGGCGTGCTGGGCAGCCTGGAGACCGGCATGGGCGAGAAGGAGGACGGCCACGGCTTCGAGGGCAGGCTCGGCCACGACCAGCTGCTCACCGACCCCGACCAGGCGGTGGATTTCGTGCGCGCCACCGAGGTCGACGCCCTGGCCATCGCCATGGGGACCAGCCACGGAGCCTATAAGTTCACCCGCAAGCCGGACGGCGCGGTGCTGGCCATGACGGTGATCGAGGAGATCCACCGGCGCCTGCCCAACACCCATCTGGTCATGCACGGCTCATCCTCGGTGCCGCAGGACCTGCAGGACGAGATCAACAAGTACGGCGGCCAGATGCCTCAGACCTGGGGGGTGCCGGTCGAAGAGATTCAGCGTGGCATCAAGCACGGGGTGCGCAAGATCAACATCGACACCGACAACCGCATGGCCATGACCGGAGCGATCCGCAAGGTGTTCGCCGAGAGCCCCGGCGAGTTCGATCCACGCAAGTATCTGAAGCCGGCGATGGAGGCCATGCGCGCGGTCTGCCGCCAGCGGTTCGAGGAATTCGGGGCCGCCGGCTGGGCCGAGAAGATCAAGCCGGTCCCCATGGCGGCGATGGCCAGGCGCTACGCGGCGGGGGAACTATCGCCCCGGTTCGGCGAGGCGCGGCAGGCAGCGGAGTAAGCTTGGAGCGCGGGCGTCTCGCCCGCTCTTTTATTCGCTAAGTCGCGGGCGGGACGCCCGCGCTCCAAGGCCTAAGCCTTCGCCGCGCCGCGGTTCTTGCGCCACAGCTCCTCGGTGAGGATGTTGGCCAGGCCAATCCAGCCGAGGTAGGGGGCGGCGAGGCCAGCGGCGGGGGCGTCGATCTTGCGCGCTTCGACGGCGTAGGCGCACGCCGTGCCCAAGGTGGCGACAGCGGTGGTGAGCTGGCCGCCCAGACGCCGGGGACCCAGCGCCATCCACAGGGCGTTGAGGCCCTGGATCGCCGTCCACAAACTGAGCGCCCGGGTGCGAGCGGCGCTGGCCGGGGCGTTCCACAGCCGCAGGCCCGACAACGTGAGGGCCATGAAGAGCGGCGGCCAGACGATGCCGAACACCGCCTTGGGCGGCTGGAAGGCTGGGCGCTTCAACCGGTCGTACTGGGCCTGGATCTCGGGATTGTCGTCGATGGGCGCGTTGCGCCGGGCGATCAGGGCCGAAACCATGACCGCGCCGACGGTCAGCCCCAGGCCGGCGACCACGTGAGTGACGGCCCGGCCGCGGCTGCCCGCGACATCGTCGAACCGATCGCGAAGTTTTCCGTGCATGACCGTTTGGCTCCTTGCCGCGCGCATTGAACGGTGGCTCGCCTCCTTAAGTTCCGGCTGCGCGCCGGCCGCGAAGGGCTTAAGGGATGGTCATGACCTTCGATGCGCTCCTGCTGTCGCGGCTGCAGTTCGCCTTCACGCTGGCCTTCCACATCATTTTTCCGAGCTTCACCATCGGCCTGGCCAGCTTCCTGGCGGTTCTCGAAGGGCTCTGGCTGGCGACGAGGCGGGAGGCGTTCAAGACCCTCTATCTGTTCTGGCTGAAGATCTTCGCCATCTCGTTCGGCATGGGCGTCGTCACCGGGGTGGTGATGAGCTATGAATTCGGCACCAACTGGAGCGTCTTTTCCAGGGCCGCCGCGCCGGTGATCGGGCCGCTGCTGGCTTTCGAAGTGGCGACCGCCTTCTTCCTGGAATCGAGCTTCCTGGGCGTCATGCTGCTGGGCTGGAAGAAGGTCGGGCCGGGGCTGCATTTCACGGCCACCTGCCTGGTGGCGCTGGGCACCCTGGTGTCGGCCTTCTGGATCATTTCGGCCAACAGCTGGATGCAGTTTCCGAGCGGCTCGGTGGTCCTGCCGGGCGGCAGGCTGCTGGCGGTGGATTGGGCGGCGGTGATCTTCTCGCCGACCTTTCCCGAGCGTCTCGTCCACATGGTGCTGGCGGCTTATCTGGCCACCGCCCTTATGGTGGGAGCCGGCAGCGCCTTCGCCTTGCTCAAAGGACGGGCCGGGGCGGAATCGAACATCGCCCTGCGCATGGCGATCGGCATGTGCCTGGTGGTCGCGCCGCTGCAGCTCCTGGTCGGCGACATCTCCGGCAAGGATGTCGCCCATCGCCAGCCCAGCAAGCTGGCCGCCATCGAGGCCTTCTGGGACACCCGGGCCGGCCAGCCCTTCCACATCGCCGCGTGGCCGGATCGGACCGCCCAGCGCAACCGGTGGGAGATTTCCATCCCGAAGCTGGGCAGCCTGATCACTGCCGGCGACGCCGGCGCCACCGTGACCGGGCTCAAGGCCTTCGCCCGCGCCGATCAGCCGCCGGTTTTCATCGTGTTCTGGGCGTTCCGGGTGATGGTCGGCCTGGGCCTGGCCATGATCGGGTTAGGACTATGGGGCGCCTGGCTAATCTGGCGGGGCGGCCCGGAACGGTCTCGCCTCTTTCTTCGGGCCGCCACGCTCATGGGACCGGCCGGCTTTGTCGCGGTGATCGCCGGCTGGACGGTGGCCGAGGTCGGCCGCCAGCCGTGGGTGATCTGGCATGTCCTGCGCACCGCGGACGCCGTCTCGCCGGTGAGCGCCCACGAGGTTTCCGCCTCGCTGATCGCCTTCCTCGTCGTCTACGCCCTCATCTTCACCGCCGGCGTGCTGTTCATCCTGCGCCTGATCGCGGCGGGGCCCATCGCCGAAGGTGCGCCGCCCGCGCTGGACACGGCGCGGGCGCCCGGAACGGCACTGGCCGCCGCGCCGCCGGAGCCGTGAGACCATGACCCTCGATCTGCCGCTGATCTGGGCCGCCCTGATCGCCGTCGCCGTCCTGCTTTATGTGACTCTGGACGGTTTCGACCTGGGGGTCGGCATTCTCTTCCCCTTCGCCCGCTCGGTCGCCGACCGTGACACCATGATGGCGACCATCGCTCCCTATTGGGACGGCAACGAAACCTGGCTGGTGCTGGGCGGCGGGGGCCTGTTCGCCGCCTTTCCCCCGGCCTATTCCATTCTGATGCCGGCCCTCTACCTGCCGGTGATGGTCATGTTGCTGGCCCTGATCCTGCGCGGCGTCGCCTTCGAGTTCCGCCTGCACGGGCGCACGCACGGCAAGACCCTGTGGGCCTTCGCGTTCGGATTTGGTTCGCTCCTCGCCGCCTTGGCCCAGGGCGCGATCCTCGGCGGTTTTATTCAGGGCGTGCGGGTCACGGGCGACGCCTTCGGGGGAGAGGCCTTCGCGGGGGGCGCCTTCGACTGGGCGACACCCTATACCGCCCTGACCGCCGTGGGCCTCGTGGCCGGCTACGCCCTGCTGGGGGCCGGCTGGATGATGGTCAAGACGGCCGACGATCTGCACGGCGACGCGCGGCGGTGGGGGCGAATCGCGGCGCTGGCCGTCGCCGCCCTGCTGGCGGCGGTGAGCGTGGCGACCTTGTTGGTTCATCCCGGCGTGGCGGCGCGCTGGGGGGTGTCCGGCGCCGGGATCAATCTCGCGAAACTGGCGCCGCTGGCGCCCATCCCGGCGATCGGGGCGGTGGGACTGGGGGTGGTGTTCATCGGCCTGCGCCGAGGCTCACACGTCTGGCCGTTCGTCGGCGCCCTCGTTGTCTTCCTGTCGGGGTATCTCGGCCTGGGGGCGAGCTTCTTTCCCGACATCGTTCCCTATCGCATCACCTTTCGGGCGGCGGCCAACGCGGGCAACGCGCTGGGCCTGCTGCTGATCGGGGTGGGCGCCATGTTGCCGGTGATCCTCGGCTACACCGTCTTCGTCTATTGGGTGTTCAGGGGCAAGGTGGCGGCCGATGCCGGTTATCATTGAGGGGCCGCCGGAATCCGGCGCGCCGGTCCGTCCCCTGTGGCGGCGCGTGGCCTGGTTCGCGGCCCTGGCGCTGGCGAGCGCGGCGGCGACGGCGCTGGTGGCCTACGCGCTGAAGGCGCTGTTGCCGAGCTGAGGCGAATGCGGGCATGAGGGCGCCATGCCGCCCGCCTGCCGCCTCTATCTGATCACCCCGCCGGTCATCGACGATCTGGCCGCCTTCGCCCGGACGCTGAAGCAGGCGCTGGCGGCCGGCGACGTGGCGGCGTTGCAACTGCGCGTGAAGGACGCGTCCGAGGCGGTCATCGAGGCCGCCGTCGCGGCGCTGAAGCCGATCGCCCGCGCCCGCGATGTCGCCCTGATCCTCAACGACCGGCCGGACCTCGCCGCGCGCCTGGACTGCGACGGCGTCCACATCGGCCAGAGCGACGGGTCCGTCGCCGAAGCGCGACGCCTTGCCGGCAAGGACCGCATCGTCGGCGTTACCTGTCACGCGAGCCGCCATCTGGCCATGGAGGCGGCCGAGGCGGGAGCCGACTACGTGGCCTTCGGCGCCTTCTTTCCCACCGCGACCAAGCCGACGTTCCACAGACCCGACCCGGACCTCCTTTCCACTTGGCAGGCGGACATGCTGATCCCCTGCGTGGCCATTGGCGGGATCACGGCGGACAATTGCCGCCCCCTCGTCGCCGCCGGCGCGGACTTCCTGGCGGTGTCGGCGGGGGTGTGGGCCCATCCGCAAGGTCCGGCGGCGGCGGTGCGGGCTTTCGCAGCGGAATTGGAGCGCGGGCTTCCAGCCCGCCCTTAATGCCCGTTGGCCCCGTGCGGGCGGGACGCCCGCGCTCCGACGGCCACCTTGCCTCGCGACCCCCCCTCCACTAGGGTCCGCGCCCGCGTTTCCGACCCCCTTACCCCCGCATCGAGACCCCTTTCATGAAAGTCAACGGCAACGCCATCAAGGTGGGCAATGTGATCCAGCACGACGGCGGGTTGTGGCTGGCGGTGAAGACGGCGCATGTGAAGCCCGGCAAGGGCGGCGCCTTCGCCCAGGTGGAGTTGAAGAACCTGATCGACGGGCGCAAGCTCAACGAGCGGTTCCGCTCCTCCGACACCGTCGAGAAAGTGACCCTGGAACAGAAGGAATTCCAATACCTATACGAGCAGGGCGAGGCGCTCGTCTTCATGGACCAGAAGACCTACGACCAGATCGAGCTGCGAAAGGACTTCGTGGGCGAGGACCAGGTCCGCTTTCTGCACGACGGCATGGTGGTCTCCCTGGAGTTCCACGAGGAGCGGCCGATCGGCATCGAACTGCCCGAAAGCGTGGTCCTGGAGGTGGTGGAGACCGAACCCACCGTGAAGGGCCAGACCGCGTCCTCCTCCTACAAGCCGGCCAAGGCCTCCAACGGCATGCGGGTGATGATCCCGCCCTATATGAGCGAGGGCGAGCGCATCCTGGTTTCCACCGAAACAGGCGAATATATGCGCCGGGCCGACTAACCTTAAGCGTGTCCACCCCCACCGCCCTCGTCAAGGTGATGATCGGCGCCGCCCGCAAGGCCGGGCGGGCGCTGGCGCGGGATTTCGGCGAGGTGGCCGAACTGCAGGTCTCCAAGAAGGGCGCCGCCGACTATGTCTCGGCCGCCGACCTCAAGGCCGAACAGACGGTGTTCGAGGAACTACTGCGCGCCCGCCCCGGCTATGGGTTCCTGGGCGAGGAGCGCGGCATGATCGAGGGCACCGACAAGACCCACTCCTGGATCGTCGATCCCCTGGACGGCACCACCAACTTCCTCCACGCCATGCCGCATTTCGCGATCAACATAGCGCTGCAGCGGGAGGGGGTGATCGTCGCCGCCGTGACCTTCAACCCGGCCAATGCCGACCTCTTCTGGGCCGAGCGCGGGCGCGGCGCCTATCTGAACGAACGGCGCCTCAGGGTGGCGGCGCGCACCCGCTTCGAGGAAGCGGTCATCGCCACCGGCATTCCCTTCATGGGCCACGGCCAGCACGGTCGGTTCCTCAAGGAACTGCACCAGATCACCCAGCGGGTCTCCGGGGTGCGCCGGTTCGGCGCGGCGGCCCTGGACCTGGCCTGGGTGGCGGCGGGGCGCTTCGACGGCTTCTGGGAGCGCGACCTCAACGCCTGGGACATGGCGGCCGGGGTGCTGCTGGTCACCGAGGCGGGCGGGCGGGTGACCGACGCCGACGGGGGAGAGGACCCGCTGACGGCGGGGTCGATCTGCGCGGGCAATTCGCAGATGCACGCGGCATTGCTCGAGCGGCTGGGAGCGGCGGGTTAGGGCGCTATCCCCCCGCCGCCACCGCGACGACCTCGATCTCCTCCACCCGCCCGCCGGCTTCGAAATCCACCACCTCGCCAGCTTCCGCGCCGTCGAGGGCGCGGGCCAGGGGGGCCGTCCAGGCGATCAGACCGGCGGGGGGATCGGCTTCGTCCTCGCCGACGATGGCGATGTCGCTCAGCGCGCCGCCGCGGCGGATGGTGGCGCGGACCCCGAAGGCGACGGCGCCGGGGGCGGGGTCCGGCGGCGCGATCCGCATGGTGGCGTGGCGGGCGACCCAGTACCGAAGATCGCGGCGAATGAGCGCGAGGGCCTCCTCTCCGGAGGTCGCCGCGAGCTGGCCTTCCAGGGCGGCCACGCTCGCCTCGATCAAAGCGGCGCCGCGGGGGGTGACCCAATTGGGCGCGAGGCTGACCGGCCGCTCCAGAGGCGGCGGCGGCGGCGCGTCGTCCATGTCCTTCACAAAGGCGCGGCTCATGGCTCTTTCCTTCCCAAGGATGGAGTGTCCGCGCTTAACCTGGGGGTCGCAATGGAAAACTTTCGCGGAATCTTTGACGTTGCGGCGTCCGGCGCATGGCGTCATGGTGGCGTTTGGTTGTTCGGTCGCCCCACGCGGCGATCCAGTGAGTGAGCGGCGGCGCCCCAAGGAAACAGGGGGTCTGGCGTCCGGCGCGGTTCGCGTCCTTAGCGTTTCAAGCTTCGCATACGCCTTTTAACCAACATCGCGCCGGGCCTCCATGGCGGGGCCGGACGCTTCTCGGGAGGGACCACACCATGACCTATCGAACCTCGCGCGCGACGCGCGCCGTCGCCGTCGGCGCCGCCCTGGCCGCCCTGGCCTCTTGTTCGCCGAAGGCGTCCGCGCCGCCGGCCGTCGACACCTCCAAGGATGTCGCCGCGATCAAGGCCGGCGAGGCGCAATTCAACGCCGACTACAAGGCGCGCGCCGTCGATAAGATCGTGGCCGGCCCCGCCGACCTCATCGGCTACGTGCCCTTCACGGCGGTGCAGAACGGCCCCGGCGACGCCAAGGCGATGGCCGCCGCGTTCAAGGCCGATCCGGCCTTGTCGGTGACCCTCACGGCGGATCGGGTCGAGGTCGCCAAATCGGGCGACCTGGGCTACTCGGTGGGCCATTTCGAGCGGGACGCCACCAACCCGAAGACTCACGCGGTGGAGTACGGGACCGGCGGCTATGTCTCCGTATACCGCAAGGAGGCGGACGGCAGCTGGCAACCCATCGCCTACGCCGTTTCGCCAGGCCCCCCCGCGACCGCGCCCGCCGCCAAGCCCTGAGAGGGCGGGCTTCGTGAGGGCGACCGCTCCGATCCCCCGCGGGCGATCGGCGGGACCGTGTTGAGCCGGGGCGCCAGCCGGGTGGTGCGGACCTGGCACTGCGACAGCCGTCGGTGGGAAGGCTACAAGCCGCGCGCCGGCGACGTGGTCATCGGCACCGCTCCCAAGGTCGGCACCACCTGGATGCAGCGGATCGTCAGTCTGCTGATCTTCCGGTCGCCGGAAGCGCGGCCGTTCCTCGAACTGACGCCGTGGATCGACTGGCGCATCGCCCCGATCGAATCCGTCCTGGGAGTCGTCGAGGCGCAGACGCACCGCCGCTTCTTGAAAACCCACCTGCCGCTGGACGCCTTGCCGCTCTACGACGAGGTCAGTTACATCCACGTCGCGCGCGACGGGCGGGACGCGTTCATGTCCTATCTCAACCACTGCAACAGCTACCGGCCGGAGGCGCTGGCGGCCTACGACGCCGCCGGCCTCGCCGATCCCACCATCGGCCGGGCGATGCCTAGGCCGCCCGCCACCGAGCGTGAATTCTTTCTCTACTGGCTCGCCGATGGCGGCGCCGACCGGCAGACCTTCATGGCCTCGGACTTCTTCCATATCGAGCGCTCCTATTGGGACGAACGGGGCCGCGCCAATCTGCTGCTGGTCCACTTCAACGACCTCAAGGCCGATCTGGCCGGCGAGATGCGGCGGATCGCCGAATTCCTGTCCATCGAGATCGCCGAGGATGTCTGGCCCTCCCTGGTCGAGGCCGCGACGTTCGACTCCATGAAGCGCGACGGGGCTTCCGTTCTGGCCGGTCTCGAGCGGGGCTTTCGAGACGGCTACCAGACCTTCCTGCACAGCGGCACGAACGAGCGCTGGCGCGGCTGCCTGACCGACGCCGACCTCGCCCTCTATCGCGAGAGGATCGAGGCCGCCCTGTTGCCGGGCCTGATCCGCTGGCTGGAAGGCGGGCGGCGCGCGGCCGGCGATCCGAAGTCGGCGAGCGACTGAGTAGGGGCCGCGCCCCGTTGAACGCGCTGGCTCGCGCATCCACTCATTCAGCTGATCAGGTCTTTGAACATCTTCAGATCGAGGTTGCCGCCCGAGACGATGGCGACGATCGGGCCGGGGCCGGCCTTTCCGGTCAGGGCGGCGGCCAGCGGCAGGGCGCCGGCCCCCTCTGCGACGATCCGGGCCTTCTCCGCCATCAGGCGCATGGCGGCCCGCGTCTCATCGAGGCTCACCACGATGGCGCCGTCGGCTACCGGCGCCATGCGCTCCCACATGCGCGGAAAGACGCTGCGCCCGCCCGCGCCGTCGACGAAGGACGCCCGCCAGTCCGGGAATTCCCGCGGGGCGCCGGCGGCGAAGGATAGGGCGAAGGGAGCGGCCGTCTCCGGCTCCGCGCCCCATACCTTGACCTCCGGCTTCAGCGCCTTGATCGCCGCGCCGACGCCCGCGATCAGCCCGCCGCCGCCGATGGCGGCGATGACGGCCGCCGTGTCCGGCGCGTCTTCGAGAATCTCCAGGCCCATGGTCGCGTGACCGGCGATGAAGTCGTGGTCGTCGAACGGGTGGACCAGCGTCCCCTCCATGCCGGGATAGGCGCGGTCCTCCAGCGCCTTCCAGGCGACCGCGTAGGACACGGGGATCAACCTCGCCCCCAGCGCGGCCATCCGCTCGATCTTTGCTTCCGGCGCGGTCTCGATGACCACGACCGCGCATGGCACGCCGGCCTGCCTGGCCGCGTAGGCGACGCCTTGTCCCGCGTTGCCGGCGCTGATCGTCCACACCCCGCCAGCCCGCGCCGCGGGGCTCAACAGAGCCACCGCGTTGACCGCGCCGCGTATCTTATAGGCGTTGGTCGGTTGCAGGTTTTCCAGCTTCAGCCGGATGTCGGGAAAGCCCCGCCCCAGGTCCAGCCGCACCAGCGGCGTGCGCAGGACCACGCCGGCGATCCGCGTTCGGGCCTCGCGCATCTCGGCGAGGGTGATCGGGCGGACGGGAGGCGTCGGGGGGGTGGGCATTGAAGTTTCCTGGCGGGAGCGCGCACCGCATCCTGCTTCGGCCTCGCCGCGAATGCAAAATCCCACTCCCGCAGGGTCGGACTAAAATCGACACGGCCTCGCGGCCAGCAGATTTTGGTCGCGATCAAGGACGCTCCAGCGCTCTTACTGCAAAAGAATCTTCATGTCGTCAAAGTCGAAGGTCACGGCATAGGGTTTGAAGAATTCGTGGCCCACCATTCCGGCGAGGTGGAACCCGAAGGTGTTTTCCCACGGGAACGGCCCATCGTAGAGGCCCGCGACGTTGTGCTCCTGAATGCCGCCGAAGGAAAGTCGTCCCACCGTGTACGGCACGATCTTGAGTGTCCCGCCTCCCCCCGCCCCCGCCGAGGCTTTGTCCTCCTGGAGCTTGACGCCGGCGTCCTTGATGACCGATTCCGCCAGTTTGACCCCCGCCCCGGCCAGCCCGGTATCGACGAAGAGAAGTTCAGGCGGGAGCGTCTCCACCCGACCCCAGCCCACCATGAAGTGGTCGCTGGCGATCCAGAACGGAACCGCGACGCTCCGGGCGGGTGACGCGGCGACAAACCGCGCCAGGTTGCTGGCCGTTTTCCGGCGCAGCACCAGCTCGCCGCGCGGATAGTCCAGGGTCGCCAGGAAATGATACAGCAGAGTGGTCCCGATGATCCCGTCGATCCGTTTCACGCCAAAGCCCGCCGAGAGTTGGCGCAGGGGAAGCATGGCGACGGGCAGGTTCCTGACGGTCCAGTCGCCGAGCGTGAGGGAATCGATTCGCCCGATCTGGACATCGGCGTGCTGGCCGCCGGAGAATGTGCCCTGGACCGTCCCGAATCGCGGCACGCCGAGCTCCCGGCCGAAGTCCGTGTCGAGCGCCACCTCGGAACCGCCGGTATCGATGAAGAAGGTGACCTCGTCGCCGCCGTTCACCCGCACGGTGACCACCGGCAGGGGATCTGTCTTCAAGAATTTCAGGCGCGTAATTTCTCCGGCGCCGTCTATTTCATAGGGCGTCTGACCCTTGAAACTCTTCAGTTTCGCGACATTCAGGGTCGGATACTGGGATATGATCAGCTTGTTGCGGCTCACATCGACGCCGTCCAAGGCCGCCGCCGCCTTCTCGAAATCGTCGCGGCGGTAAAACACCTCGGCCAGCATGACCTTGGCGTCGGGTTCACCTGGCTTCAGGGCCCTGGCCATTTCCAGCCATTTTCGCGCATCGTCGAGCCGGTTGGAAAGCAGCGCGATGCGGCCCAAGTGGAGGATGGCCGAATAGTCCCTTGGATTCCGAGCCGCCAATCGCGCGTAGACCTCGCCCGCTTCGGAAAACTTCCCAGCCTGGAACAGCCGGTCAGCGGAGACGACTTGCGACGGCCTGGGCTGTGATGTCGCCTGGCCCGCGAGCAGGCAAGGCGCGAGGATCGCGGCAAGCGCGACGGAAATCAGAGCCCATTTCATTGGCGATCCCGAGATCAGGGTCAGGGTTCAACCTCGGAAGCGTATCGGAGGGACGGCGGGCTGGCAAATTGCATACCCTATGTGCTATTCGATCCGCCAATTCCCCCAAAAACTGTACTGATCGGCGGCCTTTTGGCGCCTCGGCAAGGGGCAACCCAGCCGGCCCTGTCCACACCGTTTGGAACCTCTCCGGGGCCCACCTGGCCCGGGCGCCGCCGCGCAAAATGGTAGTGTCTCAGTTTCCCAAATCCGCCCGTTGACAAGCATGGCGCAGAGGGGCGGCGCGGCCTATCTTCGGACTATGGCAACCTCGGATTGGCTGTGCTGCTTCTGCGGCGAAGAGATCGAAGAGCGCGCACCCGACCCATGCCACCTGAGCGTCAAGACCGCGGGTGGCATGGATCAGTGGTGGGCGTGTCATGGAAAATGCTTCAAAGAGCGCCTGTCTGTTGATCCTATCTTCGAACCGGTGATTTTCTGATGCCTAGTCAGAATTGCGGCGACCAGAATTGCGGCGACAGCTTACCAATTCACCATCCCGCGCAGCCTTGGTGCCCCAGGTCGGACTCGAACCAACACGGCCTTGCGGCCAACAGATTTTGAGTCTGCCGCGTCTACCATTTCGCCACTGGGGCGGCGGCGCCCGCTCTAGCAACCGACGCGGAAGGTCACAAGGCGGGCGGCGCCCGACGTGGCCACGAAAGGTCGCCGACGAACTCGGCTGGCTCGTTGACATTGCGGTCTTGACGGCGCCACCTGACCGGCCCGCGCCATTTTGGTCGGAACCGTATCGGAGACGTTTTCTTGGCCGACGCCCCCACGCGAGAGGTCGGACCCTTGCCGACCCGCCGCGAGCTGGGCTGGTTTTCCATCTTCGGGGCGTGTACGGAACGAGCATCTTCGGAACACTTGTTCGGATGCTGCTCCCGTTCAACTTTTTGCTGATCGCGGTGGCGCTGCTGTTTGGCGCGGTGTTCGCTTGGGAGTTCTGCGGCATGGGAGCCACGCACGCATGACCCTCCCGCCCATCCTGCGATGCATTGCGTCGGCCGCGGCCATCGCGGCGTTGGCGTCGTCGGCCGCGGCGAGCAGCGCCAGGACCGACGCCGGCCTGGTGGAGGGAGTCGGCGGCGCCCGCCTGACGGTCTACAAGGGCGTTCCCTTCGCCGCCCCGCCAGTAGCGGCGCTCCGTTGGCGAGAACCTCAGCCGGTCCCGGCCTGGCGGGGTGTTCGCAAAGCCGATCGTTTCGCGCCGGCCTGCATGCAGAGCGGCGTCTCCATGCCCGGCGAAACGCTGACCGTGGTCAGCGAGGACTGCCTCTACCTCAACATCTGGTCGCCCGCGCGCGGCGCGAGCGAGCGCCTGCCGGTCATGGTGTGGATCTACGGCGGCGGCTTCTCCAACGGCTCGGCGTCCATGCCGCTCTATTGGGGCGACAAGCTGGCGCGCAAGGGCGTGGTGGTGGTCACCATTGCCTACCGGGTAGGGCCGTTCGGCTACCTCGCGCTTCCCGAGCTTACCCGGGAATCGCCGCATCATTCGTCCGGGAACTACGGCCTCGAAGATCAGATCGCGGCGCTGGGGTGGGTCAAGCGGAACATCGCCGCCTTTGGCGGTGATCCGGAGCGGGTGACGATCGCCGGCCAGTCCGCCGGCGCGGCGTCGGTGAGCATGCTCATGGCCTCGCCGCTGGCGGCGGGGCTCTTCCAACGGGCCATCGCCGAAAGCGGCGGGGTGTTCGAGCCGATCAGGCTGGCCCCCGGCTTTCTGCTGGCCAACGCCGAGAGGGACGGCGAAACCTATGCCGGGTCCGTCGGTGCGAAGTCCCTGGCCGAGCTTCGCGCCCTGCCGGCGACTGTGTTGCTGAAAGGCAAGAGCGACCCGATCAACCACCCGGTGATCGAGCCCTATGCCCTGCCCGCCTCGCCCTACGAGGTTTTCGCGGCCGGCCGGCAGAAGGATGCGCCGATCCTGATCGGCTCCAACGCCGACGAGGCGCGCTCTCTCATCGCCGATCTGGCGAGCGTCCGCGCCGCCACCTTCGCCGCCGACATCGCCAAGCGCTGGGGGCAGCTGCCGCCGCAACTCCTCGCGCCCTATCCGCACGCCACCGACGCGGAGGCGGTCAAGGCGCGGCTGGATTTCGAGCGCGACCTGCGCTTCGGCTGGGACATCTGGACCTGGGCGAGGCTCCAGGCCGCGACCGCCAAGAGCGGCGTCTACTACTACCACTTTACGCACACGCCGCCCTTCCCGGCGGGGTCGGTCTACGCCGGCTGGGGGCCCAGCCACTTCGCGGAGCTCTGGTATGTCTTCGATCACCTGGATCAGGCGCCGTGGCGCTGGACGGCCGCCGACCGCAGGCTCGCGAACGCCATGTCGAGCTACTGGGTGAATTTCGTCAAATCCGGAGATCCCAACGGCGCGGGCCTTCCCCGGTGGCCCCGGTTCGACGATGCGAGCGGCCGCGTCCTTTACCTCGACGATCCGATCACCGTCGGCGGAGTGGCCAATCTGGACACCCTTACGGCTTTCGACGCGGTCTATAGCCAGGTTCGCGGCGCGCCGGCGCCGGGGCCGCCGCGGCCGTAGAGCGACCGCCCTCAGGCGCCAGCGGTCCCGGCGCGGCGTCTCACAAGGCGCGGGCGGGCGATCGGATCAGCGCGCGTGAGGGCCGGCGGCGCGTTCGCGGGTGGCGGCGGCCTTCTTCGCCGAGGCGGAGCGGTCGGCCGCGGAGCGCGTGGCGGAGGCCTTGCCGCCCTTCGCCCCGCCCTTGTGGGCGGCGGGGTGGCCGGTGCGTTTGCCGCGGCCCGAACCGCCCGGCTTCTTGCCGCCGCCGTCGTCCTTGTTGACCGTGGCCCAGGCGCGGCGTTCGGCTTCCTTCTCCGGCACGCCGCGCTTCTCGTAGTTCGTCTCGATGTGATCGGCCTTGCGTTCCTGCTTGCCGGTGTATTTCGATTTGTCGCCTTGGGGCATGGCGATGCTCCTCTTGCCTGACGCCAAAACACGCGGGAAAAGCCCCCGGTTCCAGGCGCCGCCGGTTGACCGGTGAGAGCCGCTAGGCGGCCGAGGCCAGGGTTTCCTGGCTGAGCAGGGCGTGGATGGCGTCGCCGCCCTGGGCGAGGCGAAGTTGTTCGCGCAGGCGCGCCTGACGCAGGCAGCGGGACACCTTGGCCAGGGCCAGCAGATATTCGCATCCCGCGCCCGGTGGGGCCAGCAGGGCGAACACCAGATCGACCGGCTCTTCATCGACGGCGTCGAAATCCACCGGCGCTTCCAGCCGCAAAAAAACCGCCCGCATGCGGCTCAAGCCCGCCACATGGGCGCGCGGTATGGCGACCCCGTGCCCGACCCCGGTTGCTTCGACCGCTTCGCGCTCCAGCAAGGCGTCGAGCACCCTGGGCGCCTTCAGGTCGAACGCCCGGCCGGCGATTTCGGCCACCATCGACAAGACCTGCCGCTTGCTCACCGCGCAGACGCGCGGCGCGATGGACGCGCCGGCCAGCAGATCCCCGATGATCATTGGCGAAAACGTCCGCTCATGGCGCGAAGCCCCCAGCTTCAACAATGATCCCCCCGACGCGCCGGCGGCGCGGCCTAAGGGCAGGCGTTCATCCCTGTCGCGAGCCGTGACCGTTGACCGCCTTGGTCCGCTCGGGGTCGATCCAGCCGATATTGCCATCGGATCGACGATATACCACCGACAAGCCCCCGTGCGCGGCGTTCCTGAACACGATCGTTTGAGAATCGGTCAAATCCAGCTCCATCACCGCCATCGAAACGGTCATGGTCTTCAAGGTGGCGACCGTCTCGGCGATCACCATGGCCGCCGGCGGGGCGTGCTCGTCGGCGCCGTCCCAGAGGTCGTCCTCGGACTCGCCCTCCGGGGCGCGCAGCACATAGAGCGAGGCGGTTTCCGCCGCCTTGGCGCTGGCCGCCACGGTATGGCTCTTCAGCCGTCGCTTGTAGCGTCGGATGCGCGTCTCGATCTTGGCCAGGGCGGCCCCGAACGCGGCGTGGGCGTCGCCGCCCAGACCATGACTTTGCAGCGTCTGGCCGGACGCCAGGGCGACCTCGCAATCGACCCGGAAGCCGTGACCGTCGCGGCTGACCACCACCTCGGCGTCGCCCCCACGCTCGAAATACTTGCCGATGCTGCCTGTGAGTTCGTCGCCGACCCGGGTGCGCAGGGCCTCGCCGACATCGACATGTTTGCCGGAAACCTGGACTTGCATGCCCTATCAACGCGCCGGCGCCCCGAAGGTGTCAAGCGCCGTCGGGCCGGAGCCGGTCACACCTGCGCGACCGCGACATCCGCGCACGGCGCGCCGTTCTCTTTGGCCACGAACCTCACGAACCTCACGAACGCGGAGTCCAGAGTGGGCGACGGATTCAGAAGACCAGGCGCTCGATGCGCGCCTTCGGCGCGCTGGCGAAATTGACGAGCAGACCGAGCTTCAGGCCCGTGGCGCGTAAATAGTTCAACACCTGCGCGCGATGCTCCGGGCCAGCTCGCGCACCGCCTTCAACTCCACGATGATCCGCTCGAAGCAGACGATGTCGGGCTGATAGGTTTGCCGCAACGCCCGGCCCTTATAGGTCAGGCCCAGAGATCGGAAGGGAGCGAACGGGATGCTCGCGCCTTGAACTCCATGGCCAGACATTCCTGATACACCGCCTCCAGGAACCCCGTTCCCATGTGCCGATTGACCTCGAAGATCGCGCCCAGGATCGCGAACACCTCCTCGGCGTAAAGCATCGGTTCGTGAGGTTCGTGAGGTTCGTGGTTCATTCTTCAAATGCGGGATCATCTCGAAGATCGCGGCCATCGACGATCCGGAAGCGTCGGCTTGTCCAGGCCGGCCCGCCTAGTTGAACCGGTCGCCCAGATAGACCCGGCGCACTTCGGGATTGGCGAGGATCTCGTCGGGCGAGCCTTCGAACAGCACCTCGCCGGCGTGGATGATCGAGGCGCGATCGATGATGTCGAGGGTCTCGCGGACATTGTGGTCGGTGATCAGGATGCCGATGCCGCGTCCGCGCAGATAGCCGATCACATCGCGGATGTCGGCGATGGCCAGCGGGTCGATGCCGGCGAAGGGCTCGTCGAGCAGCATGAAGGCCGGCTCGCTGGCCAGGGCACGAGCGATCTCCACCCGCCGCCGCTCGCCCCCCGACAGCGACACCGCCGGGGAGGCGCGCAGATGGTCGATATGCAACTCCTCCAGGAGCTGGGCGGTGATGGCGCGGACCTTGTCGCGGCCGGGCTCGCGCATTTCGACCACCGCCATGACGTTCTGCTCCACCGTCATGCCGCGGAAGATCGAGGTCTCCTGCGGCAGATAGCCCAGGCCCAGGCGGGCGCGCTGATACATCGGCTGGTTGGTGATGTCCTCGCCGTCGAGAAAAATGGTCCCATAGTCGGCGGCGATCAGGCCGGTGATCATGTAGAAACAGGTGGTCTTGCCCGCCCCGTTGGGTCCCAAGAGGCCGGCCACCTCGCCGCGGGCCAGATGCAGGCTGACCCCCTTGACCACCGGCCGGCGGCGAAAGGACTTGCCGATCCGATCGACGATCAGGCCGGCCGGCTGGGCGGCGAGCGGCGCGCCCCGCGTCGCGCCGACGTCCAAGGGCGCCGCGATCTCGTTCACGGGCGGCGCCTCACGGTTTGGCCGAACCGGCGCTCTGGCCGCTGGTGTCGGGATAATAGACGGCGCGAACCCGCCCCGGCTGGCCGGCTCCGGTGGCGTTGGATTCGAGCCTGGCCTCGCGGGTGGCGACATCGAGGGTCAGTTTGTCGCCCCGCCCCACGTCCTTGCCCTGCACCAGGATCACGTCGCCGGTGATGACGATCTGGTCGGCGGCCGCCGAATAGACCGCATGGTCGCCGCGGGCGTTCTGCTGGGGCGTGACATAATAGACGTGACCGTCGGCGACGATGCGGTCCGTGCCCCCGCAGGCCGGCTGGCCGTTCGCGCCGGTCCCCTTGGGGGTCGAATAGATGCTGATGGTGTCGGCTCTCAGCCGGGCCTGGCCCTGCAGCGCCTCTGCGGCGCCGCGCCAGATGGCCACGCACTTGGAAGCGATCACCTCGGCCTGGTTGGCGGTGATGTCGATGGGCGCCTTGGAGCGCGTGTCCACCTGGGCGATGGCGCCTCCGGCGAGGCCCAGCGCCAACAGCGCCGCGCCCAGCGCCGCCGGCCCGGTCGCGCCGCCGCGCATCGCGATCCATCGGATCATCCGCCCAAACCTCTTTTCGCGCCCTTCGCTCAAGCAAGCTCTAGTGCGGATTGAGGCGCGCGTGAACGCCGCCTTTGAAAATCACCCGGTCGCCCTTATCGTAGACATCGAAACTCCCCGATTTCACGTCGCCCACGGGGGTGCGGCTGGAAAGCGCGCTGACGCCCTTCACCACCCCGGTCCGGGTATCGACGATCGCCTGATCGGTGGCGAAGGTCGAGGTCTGGGCGTTGTCGGCCCGGACATGGCCCTTCAGAAACAGCAGGCGGGTATCCTCGTGATAGACGCCGGTGTCGGCGGTGAGGGTCGAGGGATGGGGCCCATCGACATCCAGGGTGACCGAGGGAAAGGTGAGCAGGACCGTCTGGAACGACTTTTCGTCGCGGGCCGCCTGTCGCGCGCCCAGGGTGAAGGCGCGGCCCTGGTTGTCGCGGCCGAAGAAGTGCGGGTTGACCATCCGTATGGGCGTCGAGGCGTCCCGGTGCGCCGCCGCCTGGCGCTTGATGGCGTGGACGCCCACCAGAGCCGCCAGGGCCACGACCACCGCGACCATGATGGCCGGCAGCACCCAGCGCAAAATCCGCACCAGGACGCTGTGGGCGCGCGCCTTGCCGCGCGGATAGCGCGACGCCGGGGGCCCGGCGGCGCCGTCGATGGTGAAAGGCGGCGTCAGGCTAGTCATGGGCGAAAATGTCCACCTCGTCCCAGCCGGCCACGTCGAGCGCCGCGCGATGGGGCAGGAAGTCGAAACAGGCCTGGGCCAGGCTCATGCGCCCTTCGCGGATCAGCATGTCGTCGAGACGGCCTTTCAGCGCGTGAAGGTTGAGCACGTCCGACGCGGCATAGGCCAGTTGTTCGGGCGAAAGTTGGGCGGCGCCCCAATCGGAGCTCTGTTGCGCCTTGGAAAGCTCGACGCCCAGAAGTTCGCGGCTGACCTCCTTGAGGCCGTGCCGATCGGTGTAGGTGCGCGCCAGCTTCGAGGCGATCTTGGTGCAATAGATCGGCGCGGTGACGACGCCCAGACAGCGCTGAAACATGCCCACGTCGAACCGCGCGAAATGGAAGATCTTCAGAACGTTGGTATCGGCGAGGAGTCTCTTGAGGTTCGGCGCGTCATAGCCGGGCCGGCTAAGCTGCACGAGATGCGCCTCGCCGTCGCCGGCGGAGAGCTGAACCACGCACAAGGGGTCGCGCCCAAGCCGCAGCCCCATGGTCTCCGAATCGACGGCGAGCGAGGCGACGCCCTGGAAGAGCCCGTCTGGCAGGTCGCCGTGATGCAGATGATGAGCCAAGGAAAGCCGATAACTCCGCGGGGACGGCGGCGGCGCGAGCCGCCCGCGCCCAAGGTGCGCCTCAGGGTCTTAAGACCCGGTTCGCGTGTGCGGGGATTTAGGGGCTTGGGTGGGCGGGAACAAGCGGGGGTGGAAATTTGGCCGCCGGCTTCCCGGCCGGGCTCCATTTCTGTCGCGCTCGCTTAGCCACACCTCGTGCCATCGCGGACCGCGTCAACGCGAAAGAGTTGTTCGAGCTTGGGTGGAAGGTGTTTGGCTATTTGGGGTTGCGAGGTCCAGGAGCCCGGTCCATTGCAAGCCCGACTACTGGGCTCCTGGTGGCAGCCAACTCATCATTTGAAAATTACCAGATATCCGGTAGCGCCTGCGCTACAGCCTGAAACACAGGCGGCGGGACGGCGTTTCCAATGACCCTGTATCTTAGCTTCAATCCCGCGCTGTCCGGAAATCTCAACCCCTGGCGAAAGCCTTGGATGCGCGCAGCCTCGCGGTAGGAAAGGCGTCGCGCAGGATCGTTGGTCTCGAACCGCCACTCATCTGTTGAAATTCGGAGCAGCCTAGGGCTCGCCGGGTGCAGCGACACGTGTCGGCTATTTGCCACGATGGTCCGGCTATGCTCGTGCCAATCTCGGCGGCGGTTGCGCGACAGGTAATACCAATGGAAAGGCTGCTCATCGAATTCGCCCTTCGGCCACTTCGGCATATCGCCGATAGCATCCCTAAGCGTGGGGCAGAGCGGTAGGTGAGGAGATCCTTCCTCGGGTGTTCGCCGATGCGTGGGAGGCGGAAATTCGTAGCGTATGCCAAGATCGCTTCTGATGCCTACGAAAAATAGCCGCGCTCGTTCCTGCGGCACGCCACAATCACGGGCATCCAGAATGTCGCATGCAACGCGATAGCCCGCCATCCGAAAGCGCGTGGTCTGATTGCGGAAGAGGTGCCGGAAATTGCCTCGGCTCATCCCGGCAACATTCTCGACGATAAAGGCTTTCGGTCTGATCTGACGCAGCGCCCGATCAAACTCCCGGTAGAGGTAATTCACTTTCCGACCGGGATCACGAACGCCGCCGACGCTGAAGCCTTGGCAGGGATAGCACCCCACAAGAAGGTCCGCGTCAGGGAACGATCGGAGCAGCTGGACATCACCAAGCACATAATCCGTTTCAGGAAGGTTGGCCTCATAAACGGCTTTTGCGTAGGGCATCACGTCGTTCGCCATGACGACGTCGAAACCGGCCGCAGCAAGCCCGGCGTCACTTCCACCGCATCCCGAGAACAACGAAACCGCCTTTGGCATGACCGTTTGCGGTACCCCTTTATTTTAATGCCTATAGGGCAAATCCGCAGGGTGCCCAGCCCGGAGCGGCTATTTGACGACCAACTGAGTTAGAGTTCCGAGCCTGTCTCGCCACGCGGCAAGCGCAGGATAGGGAGGCGGCGGAGCGCTAATGAGCGTTAGCCTTGCTCGGTCGAAGACCAGACCTGCCCGGCGTTGCGCTTCAATCAGGTTGCCCTCGACCAGAAAATGTGGCGTCGTAAACGCCCTGGTGGGTCGCACACGCGCCATGGGGTGAAACCACTTTTCCAGACGATCAAAATCCAAATCATTAAATTTTTCATCCCAGTCGTCGCCACATGCGCATTGACCTGTGAGGAATAACTGCCCCTGCCGGCTGTCCCCCAATCGCTTCCAAACGACGAAATCCATGCCTTCGTCACCGTTCATCGCGACCTCGTTCGGGAGGTCATCTTCTGGATGCCATATCCATTCGCCCGTCCTCCTATTCAGCGTCTTCATGGCAGCATCGAAGCGTTTGCCGACATCGTCATCGCGAGGAGTCCCGGTGTGCAGACTTCCCGACCCGTTTCCGAGGAAGCGCTCGACGATAATAGCTGAGATGCGCTCAAAGACGCGCGTCAGCTCGGCAAATGGGAGGCTTGAAAGGTCCTTTTGGATACTAACCGCCAAACAGAATTCGTAGACCTTCGTATCGCTCGCCTCATATACGATCTGGTTGCCGGTCAGTCGAAAAGGATAGGCCTCGCCCAGCAATTCCGAGCGTCGATCTAGCTCCTCCTGCACACCCCCCACAGCGGAATCCGCCTGAAGGTCCCGGCGTTGCCAATCGGAACCCACGGCCTCGTCAGTCTCGTGGTCAAAATCATCCAATGCACCCGCGATCCGATCATCGTAGACGCCAGAGTCGGTAACCGCGGCACCTCGAAGGATCGCCGCAAACTCAGCTTGATCTGCGTCGCCGCTAACCCTCTGGTCGAACCGACGGCCAGAATAGAGATCAACCATCGTTCGGCTCGCCCGCGACCGCTTCGTTGAGGCGTCTCACGATATCGCCCGCAGAACTTCGGTTTTTCTGGGCCAGATCTATGAGCGGGCTGGCGATTTCCGGGGGGACAGACTGTTCAGACAATCCCCGGATGAGATCGCTTTGAATCTGGCGCACGTCGGCAAGACCTTGCCTTAGCCGCTCATCCAACGGCTGTGTAATGCGTCCGATCTCCTGAACTGACTTTCCCTGCTCCAACAAGCTGACCTTTTCAGGGTCGGAGAAGACAGAGGCGAGGTTCCCGAGTTCCCGGGAATCTGAGATAGCCGCGCTTTGCCCTTTGGACCGATCTCCGAACATAGCACGAACCACCAAACCACCTCTTCGTAAGTCATCCTGGGCGAGTGGATTGGGGGATATTTGATCTTTAAGATGAAGAAATGTTCGGGTCGCATTGTAGCCAAGCAGCGTGTAGACCCATGAAAACGGGTATTCAGTTACACTTCCACGTCCCTTTCGCTGACTGTCTTCCGGCCGAAATTCTCCTTTTTCGACCATTTGATTGATAAAATAATAGCCTTCAAGGAGTCTAACTACTGTCCGATGTTGATCGCCGATCATCAGTGCGACATCATTGAGGCCCAATTTTCCATCGCTCACTACACGGGCAACCCAAGCTGCCTTGGCGTACGAATCCCACGGCTGAGCCGAGGCGATATGCCGAACGCCCAAATAGGACAACAGGCCATTTTGATCGTCATTCGGCCCGAACAGGATCGAAGGAACCGGATCGATCGGTCGCCGCCCGTGCGTCTCCCAAATCGGGCGGAAGTGTTTCGTCAGACCGTCGTGGCGCGATGCACGCTGGTCTCCGGTTAGGATCAGGCAGGCGGCCAACCGCCGATTACCTTCTGCCACGGTGGCTAGGTCGCTGCCCTGGATGCTCCGGCAGACAATGGGCTCGGCGGAGAAGTAACCGTTCACTGCGAGGGAACTGAGAACATCCTCGACGCCGAACTTGGTGACGATCCGGTCGAGGATTTCCGCTTGATTGGTGTCACTGCCTGCCAACCCGAAGCGCGGGTTGTCCTTGTCGAGTAAGAGCTTCGACAGATGCATCGGGATCGTCGCTCGATCGATTGGTACTGGGGATTTGGCCATTGACCCGCCGTAACAGTTCGCCGCCTCGAAACAGGCGTGTTGCCGCGAAGGTAGCGATCATCACGGCCAACGGCTAGATGGCGTGCGCGGGACCTAGCTTCCTCTGGCCGCTGGAAATGGCAGTCTTATAGCCGAATGTGGAGGACCGCTTGGGCGTGCGTTTCGCTGCCATGGACCTCGGGGAGGGGCCACATCGTTGCGGGTCACTTGGTAAGTCAACTCCTTCGACCCACTGAAAAGCCAACGGATTCAGCAGTTTCAGGTATCTTTGAGGAGCCGGCGCCCAGAAAAGGACTCGACCCTTCACGGCCGTCAAGCCACTGGCGTCTGAAGCCAGCGCTGCGCGGCGCAAGGATTCTCGATGAAGGCTCTGGCGCCGGTGTTCGGCGGGACGGGCGAGGTGGTCATTCGTCGAACAGCTCACTGTGAGTCCCGGCGCGGACGAAGATGACCTCAGCTTTCGGATTGGCGGGATCGTCGAGCCGATAGACCAGAAGAAAGTCGCCGCCGACATGACACTCGCGATGATCGACCCAATCGCCAGTGAGAGGGTGGTCCTTCCACTCCGCCCCCAAGGGTCCGTCGTTGGCGATGAGCAGAAGCATCGCCGCCTTCATCCGGCGCATATCAAAGCGACCCGTCCGCTCAAGCCGTTCCCAATCCTTTAGGAAGGCCTTCGCGTAGCTAAAGGGGCGGGGCGGCCGGCCGGGGGATGTCCCGCTGAATGTTGAAAAGGGAGGGTCGGCGTTGCCCGCCTTGAGCCGGTAGGCTCGGGGTGCTGATTCCACGAAAGAAAGGCAACGCCATGAAGAGGAATACCACGGTTGCGGCCGGCGTCGATGCGTCGGCTCTGGTCGAAGAGGCCTTTCAAGAGGTTGGAGCGAGCTTCGAGCGGTTCTGCCTGACGGCGGGCATCGCGACGTTGCAAGGCATGCTGGAGGAGGACGCGGCGCGGCTGTGCGGGCCGCCCCACGCCGCGATCCGGAGCGGGCGGGCCATCGCTGGGGCCGGACGCGGGGCAAGCTCGGCTTTCATGGGGGGACGGTTGGGGTGTCTCGGCCACGCGTCCGGGCGCGGGCCGGGGTCGAAGTTCCGCTGCCGAGCTGGGAGGCGGCCATGGCCGACGATTGGCTGGGCCGATGGGCGATGAGCCTGATGCTGATCAACGTGACGACCCGCAAGTTCGGCCGCGCCGTTCGCCTGCCCGAGGGCGATGTTCCGGCGGCCAAGGGCGACGGGCGATCCAAGTCGGCGGTGTCTCGGCGCTTCGTCGAGCTCTCCGCCGAGCGCATGGCCGAGTGGATGGCCTCGGACCTGTCCAAGCTCGATCTCCTGGCCATCCAGATCGACGGGCTGCATGTGGAAGAGGATCTGGTCCTCATCGCCGCGGTCGGCATCGACGGCGAGGGCGCCAAACATCCCCTGGGCGTGGTCGAGGGGGCGACCGAGAACGCCGCCACCGTCCAGGCATTGTTGGACAATCTGGTCGGGCGCGGGCTCGATCCCACTGTCTGCCGCCTGTTCATCGTCGATGGCGCCAAGGCTCTGACCAAGGCCATCCGCGCCACCTTCGGCCGCACGACGGCGATCCAGCGCTGCCAGGTCCACAAGGCGCGCAACATCGTCGAGCGCCTGCCAAAGCCCCTTCACGCCCAGGTCAGGAGGGCGCTGCGCCAGGCCTGGGAGTTGGACGACGCCGACAAGGCCAGACGGCTGATCGAAAACCTCGCCCGCCGCCTTGAGCGGGAAGCGCCCGGTGTCGCCGCCTCCATCCTCGAGGGCATCGAGGAGATCATCACCGTGACCAGGCTGGGCCTGCCCCTGGAGTTGCGCCGCTCGCTGGCCTGCACCAACATCATCGAGAACATGAACGGAACCATTCGCCAGGTCTGCCGCAACGTCAAACGCTGGCGCGACGCCGGCATGGCCCTGCGATGGACCGCCGCCGGCATGATGGAGGCCGCCAAGGGCTTCAGGCGGCTGAAGGCCTGCAAGCAACTCCCCGCGCTCCGAGCCGCCCTGCTGGCCCATCACGCCAAGCAGACATCCCTTGAGGAGACCTCCAAGGCCGCATAACACTCAACCCAGGCAACGCCGATCACGAAAGTTCAACAGAGATCGGGACATCCCCGCCGGCCGCGCCTATTCGACGCTGGCTTTTTCAAGCGACGCGAACATTTCTTCGGCGTTGGCGAAGCGGCCCTTGCCCGTGCGTCTCATTTCCCGCGAAATCTCCCGAGCCTCTTCCATCGCCCCGCGGGTTTCGGCGTTGGGGACCTTTAGCTCCAGCGGAAAGGCCTGGTCGGCGGCGATACGGTGAAACAGCAGGCGCACGGCGTCGGAAGCGGAAAGCCCGATCGCGTCCAGCGCGGCGACGGCCTTCGCCTTGACCTGATCGTCCATGCGAACGTGGAGCATCGTGCTCATATGAATTCCTCCGTATCTCAAATGAAATACCTGATCCCGGCACCCTCAGCCGTCAAGCCCTCCCTTCGCGCCTTCTCGGCTTCGCGTGGACCCTCCGCGGAGTCACAGTTGATCCAAAGGGGAAGATTGATGCACGCGAAGGCGCGATGACGCGAAGTCGGCTGGTTGTTGTCGACGCGCCGGCATGGCGCGCGTCGGCGGATCGGTGGTGCCCAGGAAAGGACTCGAACCTTCACGGCCGTTAAGCCACTGGCACCTGAAGCCAGCGCGTCTACCAATTCCGCCACCTGGGCCCGCCGGGACTCTCGAGGCCCGAGCGCGCGAGGCGGGGGCATAGGGCGCCCCCCGATCATCGTCAATGGAGCGGGCCGGCGCGTTAAAGTCGCGCCTTCAAGTCCCGCCGCCACGTTGCGCCCCTGGGGCGCCTCGTCTAACGGAGGGCCGGCGCCAAACGCGGCGCGGCGCTAAGGACCCTCGATGAAGTCTCTGGTGACGGTGTTCGGCGGGACGGGCTTCGTGGGCGCCCAGATCGTGCGGGTGCTGGCCAAGCGCGGCCAGCGCGTCCGCGTGGCGGCGCGCAATCCGGGGCGGGGCTATCGCCTGCGCATGCTGGGCGACGTGGGCCAGATCGAGGTCGTCCAGGCCAACATCCGCGACCCCGATTCGGTCGCCCGCGCCCTGGACGGCGCCGAGGCCTGCGTCAACGCCGTCGCGGTCCTTTACGAAAGCGGAAATCAGCGGTTCGCCGACCTCCACGTCGAGGGCGCGCGCACCGTGGCCCTGGCCGCCAAGGCCGCCGGCGCCTCGCGTTTCGTTCACATCTCGGCCCTGGGCGCCGACGCCGGGTCGGCGGCGAAATACGCCCGCTCCAAGGCCGGCGGGGAGGCGGCGACGCGGGAGGTCCTTGCCGGGGCGGCGATCCTGCGCCCGTCGGTGGTGTTCGGAGCCGACGACCGTTTTTTCAACCGCTTCGCCGCCATGGCCCAGGTTTCCCCGGCCCTGCCCCTGATCGGCGGGGGCGAGACGCGGTTCCAGCCGGTGTTCGTGGGCGATGTGGCCGCCGCCGTCGGCCAGGCCCTGGAGGATCCGCGCGCCGCCGGGCGCGCGTTCGAGCTGGGCGGCCCGACGATCTACACCTTCAAGGCATTGATGGAGCTCCTGCTGGCCCAGATCGGCCGATCGCGCCTGCTTGTCCCGCTGCCCTTCCCGATCGCCAGGCTGCTGGGCCTGGCCGGCGACCTGATGGCGGCGGCCTTGCCGTTCGCCCCGCCGATCACCTCCGACCAGGTGGAAATGCTGCGCGCCGACAATGTCGTCTCGGCGGGCGCGGCGGGACTGGCGGACCTCGGCGTGGCGCCAAGCGCCCTCGAACCGATCGTTCCGACCTATCTCTACCGCTACCGCAAGGGCGGCCAGTACGCCGAAATGTTCGCCGCCGCGGCGGCGCGGCCAGGATAGGGTAGGGGAGGGCCTGCCGTGGGCGAGCCGGCGCCTCCCGATCGGCACAGGCGACGGGGCCTGTCGTGGCTGACCATAGGCGAGGCGGCGGCCCTGCTGGCCGTGGCGATCGCGGCCCTCAGCTATTGGGACGCCCATCGCGAGCACGCCGTCGCCGAAGGCCAGGTCCAGGCGCAGGCCCAGGCCCAGGCCGCCTTCGTCATGGTCGGCTCGGCCGACGCCAAGGGCCGCGAGATCGCCCTTCGTCCCCTGCGGCCCGATGAGGCGATCCAGTCTCAGAGCTACATCTTCCCGACCGCGGTGCGCGAGGCGCCGGTGGATATCGTCGCCGCCAAGCCGCGCATCGAAGCGGACTGGATCGCGCCGGGACTGGGCCGCGTCCTGGATCGGACGCACGCTAAAGGCGGCGGCGAGGGCCGCTTGCCGGTCGTCGTCGTCACGACTTACGTGGAGGGCGGCGAAACGCTCACCGACCGCTCCGAGTACGCCATCGGCTACGCGTGGCGATCGCGGTTCCTTCTGGGCCGCCAGATCGCCCTGCAGGGCGTCTCCCTGATCCAGCGCGGCGTGAAGGGCGATCCGCGGGCGCTGGTGGATCGGCGGTGGGCCAAGGACCAGATAGCACCGAGAAAAACCAATTGACCGCGCGCCGCCGCCATATCTTCCTCTCGGGTCACCGTTTCAAATTCCGATGGCGGGAGGAGGGGTGAATGACGGACGACATCGCCTGGCCGCGCAAGACGCGCGAACTCATGAACCACCACATGGATTCCACGGTGTGGAACGATTTCAAGTTCCGCGCCGACGACGTCGTGGTCGGCACCTACGGCAAATCGGGCACCACCTGGGTCCAGCAGATCGTCGCTCAACTGGTGTTCAGGGGCGAGGTTCCGGGGCCGGTCCATGAAATGTCGCCCTGGGTCGATCTGCGCGTACCGCCCAAGGCGGTCAAACTCGCCGCGCTGGAGGCCCAGACCCACCGCCGGGTCGTCAAGACGCATCTGCCGCTCGACGCGCTCGCCTTCTCGCCCAAGGCCCGTTACCTCTATGTCGCCCGCGACGGTCGCGACGTCCTCTGGAGCCTCTACCATCACCACCGCTCGGCCAACGCCCTCTGGTATGAGCTGCTGAACGACACCCCGGGCCGCGTCGGACCGCCGATCGATCCTCCCGATCCCGATGTGCGGCGCTATTTCCGGACCTGGCTCGAGAAGGACGGGTTTCCGTTCTGGCCGTTTTGGGAAAACATCGCCAGCTGGTGGGCGGCTCGCCGGCTGCCCAACCTCGAGCTTATCCATTTCAACAATCTGCGCGCCGATCTGTCCGGCGAGATCGAGCGGATCGCCGCCTTTCTGGGCATCGATCCCACGCCGGCCGAGTGGTCGGCGATCCTCCGGCACTGCGGCTTCGACTACATGAAGGCGCACGCCGACGAGGTGGCCCCTCTGGGCGGCGCGATATTCGACGGCGGCGCGGCGACGTTCATTAACAAGGGCGTCAACGGCCGCTGGCGCGATGTCCTCACCGCTGACGAGAACGCCGCCTACGAGCGCATGGCGGTGGAAAAGCTGGGCCCGGACTGCGCCCGCTGGCTGGCGACGGGCGAGGGGGGCTGAGAAGCGCGGCCCCGCCTCAATCCTCCGCCGCCGCCCCCACATAGCGCGCCCGGGGCCTGATGAGGGCGCCGGTGGCGATCTGTTCAAGGGCGTGGGCGGTCCAGCCGGCGCAGCGGGCGACGGCGAACAGGGCGAAGGGGGCGTCGTCCGGCAGGGCCAGGGCCTCGGCCATGGCGACCAGGGCGAAATCGACGGTGGCGCGCTCGCCGGTGGCGGCCTCGACGGTCGCGCCCAGCAACTCCAGGGGCGCGGATGGCGCGAAGCTTTCGAAAAGCGCCCGCGCCCTTGGATCGCCGTCCGGATAGAGCGGGTGGCCGAAGCCGGGGGCGGAGGACCAATGGGCGAGGCGGGCGGCGACCGCCTCGCGCGCCCCGATACGGCGGGCCTCGAAGGCGAGGGCCTTCACCCGCCCGGCGACGCCGCCATGCAGCGGTCCCGAAAGGGTCGCCAGGCCGGCCAGGGCGGCGGCGGCCAGGGACGCGCCGGTGGAGGCGGCGACGCGGGCGGCGAAGGTCGAGGCGTTCAGTTCGTGGTCGGCCAGCAGGACGAGGATCCGGCGGATGAGATCGCAGCCGCCCTGGCCGCAGCCCCAGCTTCGGCCCAGCCGCTCATGGATCGCTCCGCCCTCGGTCACCCCGGTCACCGCGTCGGTGAGCACATCGAGCAGGGTGGCCGCTTCGTCGGCGAGCAAGGCGGGATCGCGGTCGCGCGCCGGGGGATCGATGGCGGCGCGGGCGGCCAGGGCGGCGAAGGCGCGCTCGCGCATCGTCGGTCCGTCGGCGGGCGGCGGGCGCAGCCGGCTCTCGATCGCCGCGCCGCCGCCGCGCAGCAGCCGCGCCACGCCCTCGAAGGTCTCGGTCCGGGCCAGGGCCACCGCCTCGCGGCCTCGGTAATAGAGCCGCCCATCGATCACCGCGGTGATCGCCGAGGCCAGCACCGGTTCGCCCCAGGCGATGGCGCCCTGGGCCACGTCGGCCGCCTTGCGGCCACGGGTCTTTTTGTGGGTGAGGGCGGCGATGTCGCCGGCCCGGTAGAGCCGGCGGCGCGGATCGCCGGGGTCGGGCTGGGCGTGGACCCGCCCACGGCTGACATAGGCGTAGAGCGTCTGGGCCCGGACCCCCAGGCGGGACATCGCCTGTTCGGCGTTCAGCCAATCGGACATGATCTTAGGTTGATTAAATTGATCAATCTTGATTGCTGGTCGGAAACTGGCATGTGCGGGTCACGAGTTCAAGAGCAGGCGCGATGGGTGACAGGGTGGACGGGCTGGAAGGGGTGGTGGCGGCCGAGACCGTGCTCTCCGATGTGGACGGCCAGGCCGGACGGCTGGTGATCCGCGGCCATGCGCTGGAAGCGCTGGCCGGCTGGGCCTTCGAGGACGTGACGGCTCTGCTCTGGGCGGGTTTCTTCGACGACCTGCCCGTCGACTTGCGCGCCGGCCTCGGCGCGGCGCGGGCGGAGGTGTTCCAGGAGGTGGCGGCCCTCGACGCCGCCCTGCTGGCGCGGGCGCCGATCGAGGCGGTGCGCGCCCTGACCGCGCGGCTGGCCGACGGCGACGATCTGGCCCTCGCCCTGCGGCTGACGGCGGCGCGGGCTGTGTTCACCGCCGCGGTCGTGCGCGCGAGGCAAGGCGAGGCGCCGCTGGCCCCCGATCCGGCCGCCGGCCACGCCGCCGACATCCTGCGCATGACCCGAGGCCGGCCAGTGTCGGTGGCGGAAGTCGCGGCGCTGGACGCCTATCTGGTCACGGTGGCCGACCATGGGCTGAACGCCTCCACCTTCGCCGCCCGGGTGGTGGCCTCGACCCGCGCCGGCCTGACCTCGGCGGTGCTGGCCGGATTGAGCGCCCTGAAAGGGCCCCTGCATGGCGGCGCGCCCGGTCCGGTGATCGAGATGCTCGACGGCGTCGGCGCGCCGGAAAACGCCCGCGCCTGGCTGGAGGCGGCGCTGGACCGGGGCGACCGGCTGATGGGCTTCGGCCACCGGGTGTACCGGGTGCGCGATCCGCGCGCCGACGCCCTCAAGGCCGTCGTGGCGACGCTGGGGCGCGCCTCGAACGTCCTGCCGGGAAGATTCGCCCTGGCCGAGGCGGTGGAGGCCGCCGCCCTGGCGGTGCTGCGCGAGCGCAAGCCGGGCCGCTCGCTCGAGACCAATGTCGAACTCTACACCGCCCTGTTGCTCGAAGCCCTGGCCTTCCCGCCACAGGCCTTCACCTGCGTCTTCGCAATGGGCCGCGTGGCTGGCTGGATCGCCCACGCCCGCGAGCAGGTCGCCGATGGTCGCCTGATCCGCCCGCAATCGCGCTATTTGGGCCCGCGCGCCCTGGAAGCGGCCTGATCGCCAAACAGGTGCCCGAACAGCAAGAAGCGCGCCGACGCCGAAGGTGCTATCTTCGCCGCGGCGGTTCGTAGCTCAGCCGGAGTAGAGCGCCGGTCATCTGGCCGGAAGTCCCCCGTTCGAATCGGGGCGAGCCGCCACCCACAAACTCAAACTGATACAGTCCCCGACTCTGTTCACACTGTAGCGGCGGCGCGGATGACGATAAGCTCGCGCCATGGCCTCTTCCTCCATGTCCCCTGCCCAACGCGCGGCCCTGACCCGGCGGGTCACCCTGATGTCGGTGGCCACGGCGGCGGTGCTGGTGGCGCTGAAGGCGGCGATCTGGGCGGCCAGCGGTTCGGTGGCCCTGCTGGCGTCCATGGCCGATTCGGGGCTGGACCTGATCGCCTCGACGGCGACCTTCTTCGCCGTGCGCTACGCCGCCGTGCCCCCCGACGCCGAACACCGCTACGGACACGGCAAGGCGGAGGCCTTCGCCAGCCTGATCCAGGCCGGCCTGGTGTTCGCCTCGGCGGCGCTGATCGGCCAGCAGGCCATCCGCCACATCCTCCACCCCCGGCCGATCGAGCAGACGGGGTGGGCGATCGCCGTCATGGCCCTTTCCACCGTGCTGACCGCCGCGCTGATCGGCGCCCAGACCTCGCTGCTGCGGCGGACCGCGTCGGTGGCCGTGTCGGCCGACCGCACCCACTACCTCGCCGACCTGGCGTCCAACCTCATCGCCCTGGCCGGCATCGGCGCGGTGGCCGTCTTCGAATGGCCGAACCTGGACGCCATCGCGGGCCTCGCCGTAGCCCTGCTTCTGCTGTGGGGAGCGGTGGCGGTGTTCCGCGAATCCTCGAGCCAGCTCATGGACCGCGAACTGCCCAACGACGAGCGCGCCCGGATCGCCGCCCTGATCACCGAAGATCCGCGCATCACCAACGTCCATCAACTGCGCACCCGCGCCTCGGGTCCCATCGTCCATATCCAGCTTCACGCCGACTTCGACCCCGACCTTTCGCTCATCGCCGCCCATCAGGCGGTGGTGGCGGCCGAAAGGCGCGTGCTGGCCGCCTTCCCCGCCGCCGAGATCATCGTCCATCCTGATCCGCGCGGCCACGCCGAACCCCACGTCGGCGCCTTCCCGGAATTTCATGAGAGGACGGACGATTCCCCGCCCCAAACGCGCCCTTGACCGCCGCCGGGCGTTGTCTGGCGGGCGGTATTGGCTATAGCTCGGCTTCAGCGCCATGAGCCTCGTGCGGACCCTCCATCACTTCCCCCTCGACCCGGCCTCGCGCCAGGCGCGCCTGGCCCTGGCCGAAAAGCGCCTGCCGTTCGAGGAGGTGGTGGTCCGCTATTGGGAGCAGCCCAAGGCCTTCCTCGCCCTCAATCCCTCGGGGGTGACGCCGGTTCTGGTCGAGGAGACGGGGACCGGGCGGCTGGTGGTCTGCGAAGCGCGCGCCATCCTCGAACACCTGGAGGACACGGCGCCCGAACCCGACCTGCTGGGCGCGGCGCCGGCCGACCGCGCCGAAACCAGGCGGCTGATGCAGTGGTTCGACCGCAAGTTCGACAATGAGGTCAACGCCTATCTGCTGCACGAAAAGCTCGAAAAGCGCCTGCTCAAGCTGGGCGCGCCGGATCTCTACAACATGCGCCAGGGCCGCGACGCCCTGCGGATCCACCTAGTCTATATGGAAAAGCTGCTCCAGGCCCGCGACTGGCTGGCCGGCAAGCGCCTGAGCCTGGCCGACTTCGCCGCCGCCGCCCACATCTCCATCCTCGATTATTTCGGCGACATCCCGTGGGGCGATTTTCCGGCCGTCAAGACCTGGTACATGAAGGTCAAGTCGCGGCCGGCCTTCCGCGCCGTTCTCAGCGACCGCTGGCCCGGCCTCGCCCCGGCGAGCCATTATGACGACCTGGACTTCTGACGATCCGACAGGCTCGATCCGCGCCGCCGCGCGGGCGCTGGGCTTCGACGCCTGCGGTTTCGCCTCGGCCGCCGATCCCTGGTCGGCGGGGGCGCGGCTGGCGGAATTCATCGCGGCGGACCGGCACGGGACCATGGCCTGGATGGAGACCACGGCGGCGCGCCGGAGCCATCCCACCGCCCTGTGGAAGGACGCCCGTTCGGCCATCGTGCTGGGTCTCAACTACGGCCCGGACGAAGACCCCCTGGAGGTCACCCGCCGCCCGGGCCGCGCGGCGATCTCGGTCTACGCCCAGGGCCGCGACTATCACCGGGTGATCAAGGGCAAGCTCAAGACCCTGGCCGGCCAGGTGGCCCGGCGCCTGGGCGGCGAGGTCAAGGTGTTCGTCGACACCGCCCCCCTGATGGAAAAGCCCTTGGCGGAACGCGCCGGCCTCGGCTGGCAGGGCAAGCACACCAATCTGGTCTCGCAGGATTTCGGCTCGTGGCTCTTCCTCGGCAGCATCCTCACCACCGTCGATCTGGCCCCCGACGAGCCGGCGGTCGATCGCTGCGGCTCATGCCACGCCTGCCTGGACATCTGTCCCACCAACGCCTTCGTCGCGCCCTATCAGCTCGACGCCCGCGCCTGCCTCTCGTACCTGACCATCGAGCACGCCGGCCCCATGCCGCTGAAATATCGGGCCGCCATGGGAAACCGCGTCTTCGGCTGCGACGACTGCCTGGCGGTCTGCCCGTGGAACAAGTTCGCCAGCGCCGCCCGCGAGGCGCGCCTCGCCGCCCGCGACGCCCTGCGCGCCCCGCCCCTCGCCGACCTCGCCGCCCTCGACGACGCCGCCTTCCGCGCCCGCTTCTCCGCCACCCCGGTCAAGCGCATCGGCCGCGACCGCCTGGTGCGCAACGTCCTCTACGCTATCGGCAATTCGGGCGATCCGGCTTTGGCGGAGGCGGCGCGGGCGCGGCTCGGCGATGACAGCGAGGTGGTGCGCGAGGCGGCGGGGTGGGCGCTGGAGCGATTGGGCGGCCGGACGCCCCCTCCGTCACGCGATGCAAGCGGGCATCGCGCGGAATGGTCTCCCCCGCGAAGAGGCGCGGGGGAGGAGTGAAGAATGGCAAGCTTGTCCTCTCCTCCCTCGCGAAGCTACGGCATTCACACATCTTCGGTTTGCGTCGGGCTCTGAGGTCTGATTCTCTATGGTGATCGGACAGGAGAGCGGTGATGGCGGAGTATGGGCTGGGGCGGTTTGGCGACCGTCGCCTGGAAAAAG
>Ga0208717_1000020_pt1 | contig 119703 bp, 115 predicted proteins | sample NGESurF53shallow_FD_184489 | JGI IMG/M metagenome (GOLD analysis project Ga0208717, IMG submission 184489) | Arctic peat soil microbial communities from Barrow, Alaska - NGEE Surface sample F53-3 shallow (SPAdes) | ecosystem: Environmental > Terrestrial > Soil > Wetlands > Peat ... | reverse complement strand
GTGCTGGCCCACCCCGCCTCGGTAGACAGCGTGCCCACCTCCGGCGGCAAGGAAGATCACGTCTCAATGGGCATGACAGCGGCCAGGAAGCTGCGGCAGGTTGTGGAGAATGCGGAGGCTGTGCTGGCCATCGAATTGATGGCCGCCGCTGAAGGCCTGGAATATCGCCGGCCGCTCCGGCCTGCGCTGCGCGTGGAAGCAGCCTGGTACGAGGTGCGGCGGACGGTCGCGCGGCTGGAACAGGATCGTAGCTTGCATCCCGATATTCACAACCTGCAGGCGGCAATCGTTCGCGGGGACTTCGACGGCTGGCTAGGGGTAGATCCCGGCGTCGCGGCGAACCGGCCGTAACGGCGTCGACTCCATCGGTCCACGCAGATAAGCCGGGGGCGGGCTAGAACACGATGCTTCAAAACGATTCGCGTCAGCTCCAGGCCACCGGATTCAACGGCTTACATCGAACCAGGAAGCCCATGGGAGAATGGCTACTGTGAAAGCTTCAACTCGAAGCTGCGAGACGAGTTCCTGAACGGCGAGATCTTTTACTCAATGAAGGAGATCAGGGTGCTGGCGGAGCGGTGGCGAGTCCACCACAACTCCATCCGGCCGCACTCCTCGTTGGCTTACAGACCGCCGGCGCCAGAGATCTGGGTGGCAAAAGGCTTGGGGTGTGGAGAAGTGGAAACCGCTACGCGCTTCCCACTTCTCCACACCTCCGGCTGCGACGAGATACTATTCAGCTCGTTGCGCTACACTAACAATCCAACTGGTGCAAAAGATCGGGCAGACCAAAACGACTTAGACGGCACGCATGTAGCGCAGTATCCAGCCTGCGTCACGGTTGGCAGATATGTGTTGAAATGTCAGTGACCTGAGTCACGGTCGTTGCCCAGATCAAGTGCCAGAATTAGAAACATCCATTATCGCATGGCGGTGAAGCTATGTTGCCTGGGAAATAAAAAATAAGAATCCTGGTGGACGGCGGTGATCCAAAGAAGCTCAGAGAGTTAAATCCCTGATCGGCTCTGTCGATAGCCAAACAACAACCCCAAGCCTGATTACGAAAAACCAAGATGTTCAATTTACACAGCTCATGCAATGAGCACGACCTCACCAGGCGCGGGATCGAAAAAAGTTATAGCGGATTTTGAGAGTACTCGGCGACAGCCTGAAGGCATGCGGTAACAGGAGCAGCAGGGGTTTCTGATCGACCATTTGTTCGCTCCTGATAGCTCGGGCTATCCAATGGTTCATAAAACTGGGCATGTACAATATTTGGTGGAACGATTAAGGCTTACCTGAAAGGAGCTTTTGTGATCGAGCACTCGTTATATCCCCCCGCATCGAAGGAAATAGCAAAACAACGCGAGGAGCTTGCGCCGGAAACTCTCAACACTTTCCGGGCGTTCAGCCACCAGGTTTTTGCCGATGGCGCTTTGCCTTCCAAGACAAAGGAGCTCATTGCGGTCGCAGTGGCACATGTAACGCAATGCGCTTATTGCATTCGCAGCCACACCAAACGTGCACAACTAAAAGGCGCGACCGGACAGGAAATTATGGAAGCGATCTGGGTAGCCACGGAGATGCGAGCTGGTGGTGCCATCTCACACTCGGCTATCGCTATCGATACAATGAATGAAAAGTAGCCAAGCCGGAGTAGCATGGGTCGGTATTTGTTAGCCTGTTTTGCGGTCAAGAACTTCAAGTCCCACTGTGAAGTTGGCCAGCAAGACGTTGCCCGCAACTACGGCTGAAAGCTGCAATTGTCAATTATGGCGCCGCCTTCGTTAGGCGCTCCAGTGGAACCGGAGGTCGAATGCCCCGCTATCTTTCTCAACACACGTTGGCCTGCCTAACGCGGCAAGGCGCCGCCGAGCTTGTCCGGCAGGTCCACGCAGCCACTGAAATTACAGCCAGGCGAGTTTTATTGAACATGCAAGAAGGAAAGATGCTGATCGAGTTCGAGGCTCCGGACCGCGGTGAGATTGAAAAGTGGCTCGCGGCGCGGAAATTTCATTTCGATTGGCTGCTGCGCATTGAATTTGAGTCCGTGGATGGAGAGTTGCATCCTGTATAGGCAGAAATGACTCCTGCAGCCATCCGATTGTTGTGATCTGATTTGGGGTGTACACTAAGGAAGTTATGTCAATCCACTCTCGGGAAGCTGCGCTGGCCTGTTGTTGTATGTGCTGCGAATGTGACGTTTCTGGTGTGGACGGGCATGACATTTAGAAATTTGCTGTAAGCTCAGAATTTCTGATGACCCACCGCCAGAGATGCATTGGCGAGTGGGTTTTTCTTTTGGCGCAACATCAAATGAACGCTTGAAGGAGAGAATGCATGTCTGATTATAAACATCCGGAAGTATTGGTCTCTACAGAGTGGGCTGCGGAGCATGGGAACGATCCGAAGATTCGACTGGTCGAAGTGGACGTGGACACAACGGGCTACGGCCAGGGGCATATCCCGGGAGCAGTGGCATGGAATTGGCAGACGCAGCTACAGGACAACGTCCGGCGCGATCTGATCACGAAGTCCGCGCTGGAGGAACTCCTCGGAAAATCGGGAATCTCGAATGACACCACGATCCTGCTCTACGGGGACAATAACAATTGGTTTGCCGCCTATGCTTTCTGGCAGTTGAAATATTATGGCCACAAAGATGTTCGGCTCATCGATGGCGGACGCAAGAAATGGCTTGCGGAAAAGCGTCCGCTCACAACCGATGTGCCGAAGATCGCAGCGGTTTCTTATCATGCAAGCGAACCGGATGAGTCGATTCGCGCATACAAAAACCAGGTTTTTGCCGTCCTCGATAAGAAGAACAGCGCCAAGTTGGTGGACGTCCGCTCCGTGGATGAGTTCACGGGGAAAGTAATTGCCCCTCCGGGCATGTCCGAAACGGCCCAGCGCGGCGGTCACGTTCCGGGCGCAGCCAATATTCCATGGTCCCAGGCAGCCAACGAGGACGGCACGTTCAAATCGGCGGATGCGTTGCAGCAGCTCTATGGGGGCAAGGGCGTCGATGGACGCGGGGAAGTCATCTCCTACTGCCGTATCGGCGAGCGCAGTGCGCATAGCTGGTTCGCTCTGAAATACTTACTTGGCTATAAAGATGTGAAGAATTACGACGGCTCGTGGACCGAGTGGGGCAATTTGGTCGGTGCGCCTATTGAGAAGTAAGTTGTTAAAACTTGCGGGTTTGATCGGGATAGCCACGGGGTAATAGTATTGAAGAGCATCGAAACGGCGGAAGGAGCGGTCTCGATGATTGCGAAAAGACAACCGGCAGCTCTGCCGCACACCGGCATCGCAACTTTCTGCAAGGCCCCCTACGTCTTCGACCCGGCCGAGGTGAATGCGGATGTTGCGGTTCTCGGCATTCCCTTCGACAACACGGCATCGATGCGCCCGGGCTGCCGCCAAGCACCGCGGGCCCTCCGCGACGGTTCCGCCCGGTTCGGGTGGCTGGGCGATCCGGCAGGATCGTCCGGCTACTTTGACATCGGTCAGAACCTCACCCTCATGTCGGGCGTTCGCATGGTGGACGCCGGTGATGTCGATGTGGGGATCGACGCCGCTGTCACCCGCGAGCGAATTACTTCTCACGCCCGCTCCCTTCTTGACCGCGGCCTTTTGCTTGCCTCTATCGGCGGAGACCACTCGGTAAGTTTTCCGCTGGTCGCGACATTCGAGAAATTCGCGCCGCTCACCGTTGTCCTGCTCGACGCCCACCTTGATTATCGCGATAATTCGATGGGCCTCAAGTTCACCAACAACAGCCCATTCCGTCGCATCCATGAACTGCCCTTCGTCAAGCGCATCGTAACCGTGGGAGTTCGAGGCATCAAGAGCACCGATCGCGAATATCACGAAACCTTGGACCACGGCAACCTGGTCTTCCCCATGGATCGCGTCCACAGTGACGGAATCGCCGCTATCGTCAATGAAATCGGAGATCTCGGCAATTACTACCTCAGCCTAGATATCGATGGGCTCGACCCTTCCATCGCTCCCGGTACTGAAAGCCCGGAAGCGGACGGATTAAGTTTCCGCCAGGCAAAACAATTGCTCCGCGCCATCGCCGGGCACGGAACGCTTGTCGGCACCGACATTGTCGAAGTAAACCCGTATCTCGATCACGCTGAACTTACGCAACACATCGCCGTGCAATTCCTACTCGAAGCCATCGCATCAGGTTTCCCAACGACTGTCGGAGCGTTACGAAGATGACCCGCACTTCAAGAATCGAGCCTGCCGCGCATGGAGCAAGCCGTCACCTGGCCAGCACCAACCGACATGTGTTCGTCAGAGCGTCCACACGAAGTTCATGTGGGTATTACCTGAGCGGATCAAGGATTTGAGACGATGATTGACCTTTCGAGACTCGAACTGTGGTTTGTTCCTGGCGCTCAGTCGCTTTATGGAGAAGCAGCTCTGACCGAGGTGGCAAATCACTCGCGTAAGATTGTGCACGCCCTTTCAACCTCCGCAGTCATGCCCGTCAAAATAATCTGCCAGCCCGTGATGACGACACCCGAATCGATCAAGGAATTATGTCTCGATGCCAACCGTGCCGGGAATTGCATTGGGATAGTCACCTGGATGCATACTTTTTCTCCCGCCCAGATATGGATTCCAGGACTTAGATCTCTGCAGAAGCCCTTCGTCCATCTGCATACGCAATTCAATCGCGAACTGCCGTGGTCCACCATAGACATGGACTTCATGAACCTGAACCAGTCGGCCCACGGTGATCGCGAGTTTGGGTTCATCGCAAGTCGTTTGCGAATCAACCACAAGGTGATTGCTGGATTCTGGCAAGATGAAGAGGTGCAGAACGAACTTGCCACATGGGTGCGTGCTGCGTGTGCATGGCACGATGCGCAGACACTCAAGGTCGCCCGATTTGGCGACAACATGCGACAGGTAGCCGTGACAGAAGGCGACAAGATAGAAGCAAAAATAAAACTTGGCTATTCGGTCGATGGATATGGAGTGGGAGACCTTGTCGACAGCGTACAAGAGGTGACCGACCGTGAAGTAGATAGTCTTATCGCAGAGTATGAGGCGTCCTATATCCTCTCCGAGCCTCTTCAGGTGAACGGTCAAAAGCGCGGGGCACTTCGTGACGCAGCGAGGATCGAAATAGGGATGCGACACTTCCTCAACGGCGGTGGCTTTGGTGCATTCACCGATAACTTTCAGGACCTCCATGGCCTGGACCAGTTGCCCGGGGTTGGTGTGCAGAGGCTTATGGCAGATGGATATGGCTTCGGCGCCGAAGGAGACTGGAAGACTGCTGCGCTTGTGCGGGCGATGAAAGTAATGAGCGCCGGCTTGGAGGGCGGGACATCGTTCATGGAAGACTATACCTACCATTTCGAGAATGGCGGGCAGGTGCTGGGTGCGCACATGCTGGAAGTCTGCCCTTCAATCGCTGTTGCGCAGCCTTCTCTGGAGATCCACCCCCTCTCCATTGGAGGGAAGAATGATCCGGTGCGGCTTGTCTTCAACTCGCGCAGCGGACCAGCAGTAGTGGCCTCGATGGTAGATATGGGCGATCGTTTTCGCTTGGTAGTGAATAAGGTAAATGCAATTCCAGCAAAAGAACCGCTCCCCAAACTGCCGGTGGCAAGGGCAGTCTGGCTCCCTGAGCCAGATTTGAAGGTCGCCTCTACGAGCTGGATTCTGGCGGGTGGCGCGCACCATACAGGATTCAGCCTGGCTTTAACATCTCAGCACTTGGAAGACTTTGCTGAGATGGCGGGAATTGAATTTCTACTGATAGATGAGAGCACTACCGTACGTGCCCTCAAGAAGGAACTCAAGTGGAACGATGCTTATTACCGCTTGACGAAACTGATCTGATTCTGCGCCACCGAACTTCACTCGCCTGCCTCTCCATCACGAAGGAGAGTGCGCCAGCCTTCTCTTTCGCGGTGCCGATCAAACGGAGTCCGGGTGAGCAGCCTCCCTCCGATTAGAGCATTTTCATAGTTGCTATAGAGTGCCGAAGCGGGCTCTGAACCATGCTTCGGCATTTTCCGGAGTAAGCTGTGGCAACAGTTGGGAGAGAGAGCTTCGTCGAGTGCCTCTTGGGTTCGAGACTTGGCGGAACGGAGCAGCAATTTGAGTTTGGACCAGGCTTTTTCAATGGGGTTCAGGTCAGTGAGTAGGGCGGCAGGTAGAGTAGTTCCGCGCCGGCGGCTGCGATCCTTTCGCACCCCTTGCGCCTTGTGTACGCTGAGGTTGTCCATTACCACGACATCGCCGGGCTGCAACTTCGGACACAAAACATGGTCCAGGTAGGCCAGGAAGATAGCCGTGTCTGACTACGAACGACCTTGGCAGGCATCCGCTACTTTGCCCTCGCTTGCCTTATGCTCGCTCAATCCTTCAAGCTTCTTGCTCCGGCCTGAATCGGAACAACCTATTGAGCCTTTACATCTAGACGGATCGCGTGGCCAAGGCCCCTTGCCTAGGCGTGGACGGCTTCAGTATTTCGGACGTTCGGCGAGAACCCGATCCTTCGGAGATGGCCGTTAGGGATAGACCTGTTTTACTCGTGAAGTGAAGGCTAAACTTTGACGAGCAGTTCTCGCAGAGCCAGAAGTGAATCGCTGCGTGGGACGGATGTTTTTCGCAGATGGCTGGAGGAACATCGCGGCATGGTGCGGTGGGGTGTCTGATCTCAAAAGATAATAGACGGCCGCGACCGGCAAAACGAAATCTGGCATCGCATTCAGGATTGGCACATTTTTCTATCATGGCTCCTCTTTTCACCTAATCAAGTTATCTGCCCAGTTGGAAACGGGAAGCGATAGAACACCTGTACTCGCAATTGTGTTGTTTGATTCGATGCTGGTATGGACCCGCGTCTTCATAGCGAAAAGACCCCAACAAGGCACTTTACATCCGAACCGTCTTACCTCCTGTGACTCCAGTCACAGCAATACACGCGGTATAACCGTCTTCCTAATTCGTAGAGGTATCTACGCGATGCCTTATGTAATCGCCGAGCCATGCATTGGAGTCAAGGACACCGCCTGCGTGGACGCCTGTCCGGTAGATTGCATCCATCCGCGAAAGAACGAGACGGATTTCGACAGCGATGATTTGCCCGATAAGTGGAAGGAGTTTGCGGAGGCGAATGTCGCACATTTCGGGCGCTGAGCACCTGGGGCAGCGAACGGAGCCGGTTTACGCCACTCAAAGTTCCCCGTGACCCTATCTGGACCGCAAAGAGGACAACGCCAGCTACATCTCACCTCAAATCCGTATGCGTGGCTATCGTCAACATAGTCGGTATTGTTCGGATCTGGTGCTTCATCATGTGCCCATGGGTTCATATGGAGAGAATAAGGAATGTTGGAACCCGATGCCTGCCTCGCAGATGAATGGGCAGCTTGCCCAGACATCTTGACGCCCTGGGATTGCGGGTTGAGCTCAGCTTGGCTATAAGATGATCGAGTGGACCGAGCATATCGAGTTTATTGAGTGGAGTAATAGCTGGGCGACGGAGATGGCTGAGAGACCGGGAGGCGACAAATGCTTTGACCTTCCATCGATTTCCTGAGAGGCAGGGGGACAGGTTGCGCGATCAAGGTACGAGTAACAGCAGCCAAGGGTTTGAGCACGTTGCGGTTCTGCTTGGGCGTCTGAAGCTGACATGGCTGCTCCGTCACTTTCCGTCGCGCCTGGTGTGGTCGCTCTACGTCCTTGTAAACGGCTTCCTCACAATTGCGCTGCTGGCGCTAGTGGCGGTGTTAACGGGAAGCCCATTTGTATTTCCATCCCTTGGTCCAACGGCCTACCTTCTATTTATCGCTCCGCTGGCAGAGAACTCCAGTCCGCGAAATACGATTTTGGGTCACGCCATTGGCCTCATCTGTGGATATGCTGCATTTACTATCTCTGGTGCCGCAAGCCTGCCTTTTGGTGTCCACCCAGAGATGGTGACGAGTTCTTTTATCTACTGGCCAAGAATCCTCGCTGCAGCGCTTTCGCTCTCGGCTACGGGCGCGTTCATGGTTCTGTTGCGCGCCAGTCATCCACCCGCAGGTGCGACCACCCTGATCGTTTCACTGGGAATCATCTCGAAACCCAGAGAGCTTGTCATCATCGAAGTCGCCGTGTTTCTCCTTGTCGCTCAAGCGCTCGTCATCAATCGGATGGCTGGGTTACCTTATCCCATTTGGAAATATCACGAAATTCCTAAGGGATGCTCTGATTAAGTGCCGCGTGCAGAGTTTGATTGGATAAAGTTATGGTCCATCTCTACAACCACCGCAAACGACTGCTTGTGCAGAGGGCGTAGTGCGCCCGGAGGCCGGGAAAGGCCTGGTGAACTTCAAAACCAACCTGTCGGAGCATCGCTTTCATTCATGTTTTCCGGCATACCGTTTGCTGACCCCTGCTTGCGCATCGCCACCCTCAAATCAAGCACCTGTGCCGAGGTTCCCTAGGGCTTTCCGCACAGTACCGTCAGGCGGCCGCGGAACACGGGAACCAGGATTGCGCGTGCAGCCGAATGCCCCACGTAGATTCCCGGACGTGGGGCATTTCTGTGTCTTTCGCAGGGGTGTGGAAGTCCGGATCAGGAAGCAGGGGAATCTGGAGGACAATCCTCGCCGCCGGCGTGGAACTCCGCCATCCATCGATCCAGGAAGGTGTGGGCGCAGACGGCTCCGCAAAGATGATGATTGCCTGCGCTGTGGCCGAGCAGGTTGTCCCAGGGCATCAGCCGGAGCGTGGGGTGGGAAGCGGCTTCGCCCGCAGTGGGAGTGCATTCCTGCGCAGCCACCCACCAGCTTTCTGAGCCGCCCATCAGCTTTCCGCAAACATCGCAGGTAAATCGTTCCACCCAGGCCATCCTTATCCTCGTCCTCTGCTTCGTGGCTTTCAGGCTTCCGCGTGCTGGTCCGATACCGACGTTAGCATAAAAAGCGGCGGAATCGTTCCGTATTTGCTCCACGCTAGAACTGATGTAAGGCGTCCAGTACATAGAAGGCGACCAGCACCACCGTCGCCAGTCCTTCGATGCCGCCGAAGATCCGGATTACGGGGCGCAGGCGTCGCAATTTCGCAAACATCTGATCCTGATCGCGATGCTGCATCGTACTGCCTCCATCGAGAAACAGGCGGTCGTCCTCATCACGAGTCAAGTGGATTCGGTAGAGCATGAGGCCGAGCAGCACCAGCGCCAGAATTGCCCATACGATCCAGACGACCAAGATGTAGCCCATCGAACACCTCCAGATTCACAGTATCACCGCGCCGCAGGTGGGCGTGCGATCCATTGGGTCCGGACTCACAACCGGTATTGTTCGTCGCTGACGTGCTCCAGCCAGTCAACCGCTCTGCCATCCGATCGCTCTTGAATGGCAATATGGGTCATGGCCGTCGTGGGTGTCGCACCGTGCCAATGCTTCTCTTCGGGGGCGAACCAGACCACATCGCCGGGGAGAATTTCCTCGACGGCGTGGCCTTCCCGCTGGCTCCACCCGCATCCCGCCGTGACCAGCAAGTGCTGTCCCAGCGGATGCGTATGCCATGCGGTACGCGCGCCCGGCTCAAACGTGACGCTGGCGCCGGCGACGCGCGCCGGGTCAGGCGCCTGAAAAAGTGGGTCAATCCGCACAGCGCCGGTAAACCAATCTGCCGGACCGATGCTCGAAGGCCGCGAACCAATGCGCTTGATCTCCATGACCTGCATTGTAGATGGGAGGGGTGAGGGCCGGCGATGTAAGTTCGAACAAGGCTTGCAGCCATGGCGAGGGTTGTACCGATCACCGAGCCGTTGCAACAGGTTCGTGGCGGAGATGCTAGAGAGTTTCTGGGACGATTTGTGTGGGCGGATGCAGGTGGCATGGAAAGAGTTTTTTCGAGCGGGAGTGGTGGCGGCTGCGCGACCGTTACAGCGGGGCGTAGGCCTGTTAGCGCCGGCCTGCGGGCGCCGGCGGGATTACCGAAATAACGGGTAGTGGTGCAGTTTGAAATATACTGACCGAGAATAGAAAAGCCGCGCTGCCAAGCACGGCCTCACCGATCTTGTGCGGCACACACAAATCATATCCGAGGTGTGCCCAAAATGCGAGTTCAAATCAGATATCTTTCCATTGGTCTTGTATGCTGTCTGGCCATTCTCCTTTTCGCTCAACAATCAACACCGACGCCGAACATTGTGATTCAGGGCGTTCCTTCAGAGCAAATCCCTGCGGGAACATGTACCTCCTCCACGTTCGGATATGTTGAGTTTAACGGAGAAAGGAGCGGCTTTACGGATGCCGAGTTTGGAAAGGCGATATTATCCGCGCTTCGCCAAGGGTACGTGCTAACAATCTATCCTTCGACGAAGAGCGGCATTTTCATTAATCAGGAGTGCCATAGCCTCACAAAATGACCTATGGATTTTTCTCAACACTTTTTAGTTCCGGCTTTTTAAGATGTTCCGGATTGTCAATGTTGACAGTGATCGACGGTAGTTCTGGTGGGTTATAGACAAAAACCAGTCCAATCGTTCCGCTCCCCGCAGCAATTTGGGTGAGGTGGAACTTGCCGGATGCAACATTAGGCGGAATCCGCATCGAAACTTTGAACGTTCCGGGGCCAATTTGTTGCGTTTCTGTTGCGTTGAACCAGTTGGCGAAACCTGCTTGGTTATCAGGGACGGCTCCCTCCAAGCCGAAACTTACATGAACTTCGTTGATTTTCTCGACATCTTTCCCGTCGAACTTGACGGTAAATGAGATTGGATCGCCGGGTCCTGTAAGCTGCTGGAACCTGCGCGAATGCCGCTGAAAATGGGAATACGGCGCTGACGCATGGGGCGCACAGCGCGAAGAAAATTGTTTTCGTTTTCACTGGAATCTCCTCGCGTCCGAGATGGACGCAAAAATACCCTGTTGATTTGCGTGGATGCGCACATCGCGGTGATGGTATGCAGCAGCGGCACAACCCAAGTCCTCAAGTAGTTTGAGAACAGCATGTTTCGCGACGCCGGTCATGCGGCAGGCCGCATTAATCGAGACACCCTCGACCAATGCGGATACCACTTGGGACTGCTTCGCGATGGCTAAACGGTTCATAATTGAAGATGTTGCCACATTAGCAAGCGCATGTCAATCGGGAAAGACTCTGTTTATACTCTGTTTTGATATGTTACTATGGTGTTAATACATCGGGAAAAGAAGCGTTGACACTATAATATGCAGCCGATAGTGTATGTAAACTGAGTGCAGACAAGCACTCAAAACCGCACAAGGAGGAAAGACTGGAGGGCACCGCATGAGAAACGTGAAATTCCAAGCCGATCTCGCCCCCACTGACGATGTAGTTCTCAACAGCTTGATGGAAGCAATGGAGGTTCGCAGCAAAGCGGATTTTTTAGCCAAAGCTCTGGCATTGATGAATTGGGCAGTAAAGGAGCGGAGGCGAGGGAATCGAATAGTAACAATCGACCCAAACGGGGAGGTAATACGAGAGCTAGTCACGCCAGAACTAGAACGGATAGCGCCCGACTTTGAGTTGCCGTCAGTGGCGACAACGTGGACGCTGCACGAGGTCAAGAGTTTTGGTGAGAAGGCCTCTAAGGAAAGCCCCAAGCCAACATCGCATCTCGTTCGTGCGATGAATAGACGTTAAACCCTGCATGAAGGAACGCGCGTAATGGATATAACCGTCCGCAAACTGGAACCCGGAGATGACACCAAGGACTTCGACTGCGGAAATCCTACGCTCAACGAGTTTCTCAGGAGGTATGCATTGACAAATCAGCGGCGTATGGTCGGCGTGACATACGTCGCGTTTTGTCAATGCCAGGTCACACCAAGAGTGATCGGATACTATACGCTCGCCAACACCGGAATTCCTCGTGAGGGACTGCCAGAAGTAATGCTCAAAGGACTCCCAAAATACCAGTCTCTCCCGGGATTCCTAATAGGACGAATAGCGGTCGATAAGGCCTATCAGCGAAAGCAGATAGGCGAATTGCTGCTGTCGAGATGCCTCGAAAACTGTCTGATCTGCGCCAAGGTTTCAGGGGCGCGTTATGTGATAACGGAGGCCCTGCTGGAGGCCGTTCCTTGGTATGAACGTTTTAACTTCATTCGCATAGACACCGATGTTTCCAGCGAATACACGAAGATGTTTGTTGATCTGCAAGTAATAAGATCTGCCATCGATGAAAGGTTGCCAGCCCCTGCGGTCTAACCCTTCTCTGTAGCCTAACGTACGATCCGTGCGGCGGCTGGGCTGAAGTCCTCACGCTTGGGCTTCTTCGTCGCGTCCCTTTTGGCGGCTGCTTCGATTCTCTCGACGTGGACTAGGGACAGTCCGCCCAGCACAGTATGGCAGTCCTTCCCCGGCTTGGCCTTGCAGCGGGGACATGGCAAGGAGAGCGGGCTGACCGGTAGAACTTCGGGAAACGGGATGATGAGTTTCCCCATGCCCATCAGTCTGGTCCCGCTGCTCGACCTGTGGAAATTCAAACTGCACCACTACCAAATAACGAACGCGCTTGACTCCTTGGGACCATCCCGGTAGAGTTAAACGAGCGATGAAGTCCCTTTCCTTCCAGATGCGGATGTGTATGTGTTGTATGCACGCACAGGTGCGCGCCTTCTGGAGGGTTGGGTAGACAGAAAAGCTAAAAAAGCTTGCAGGAACCCAAATCAAAGCCCACCGACGGCGAGCCGCTCCGGTGGGCTTTTCAGTTTTCGGCAGAAAACCCACCGCCGACTCTCCCAAGGAGTGACTCTAGGACTGCCGATGACACAATATCTGTATGAGGAAAGCTGCGACGCGGCTCCTCCCGTCAACATCGAAGACTTGGCTGTGGAAGAGCCGACCCCAGCGCCGTCTCCCACCCGCCGATGGAGTCACCTGGAGACGCTCGAGGCCGAGGGTATCCACATCCTGCGAGAGGCGGCGGCGCAATTTGCCACGCCGGTCATGCTGTATTCGATCGGCAAGGACTCTTCCGTGCTGTTGCGGTTGGCGCAGAAGGCTTTCTACCCCGGCAAAATCCCTTTCCCTCTGCTGCATATCGATACCGGCTACAAATTTCCCGAGATGATCGAGTTCCGCGACCGCTATACGCGGGAGATTGGCGCGCGGCTGATCGTCCATAAGAACCAGCAGGCGCTCGACGACGGCGCGAACCCCTTTGCTCTCGGCACGCAGAAGTGCTGCGGGTTGTTGAAGACCCGTTCGCTGCTCGACGGGCTGGCGGAGGGCGGCTTCGACGCGGCCTTCGGCGGGGCGCGGCGCGATGAGGAAAAATCCCGCGCCAAGGAGCGCATCTATTCCTTCCGCGATGCCGCCGGGCAGTGGGACCCGCGCAACCAGCGGCCGGAGCTGTGGAACTATTACAACGGCAAGATCGACAAGGGTGAGAGCATTCGCATTTTCCCGCTGTCGAACTGGACCGAGCTCGACATCTGGCTCTACATCTACAAGGAAAACATTCCCGTCGTCCCGCTCTACTTCGCCAAAGAGCGTGAGGTGGTAGTGCGCGGCGGCTCGTTGATTGTGACCCAGGGGCCGATTCCATTGCTGCCCGGAGAAAAGCCGGAGCGCCGCAAGGTGCGGATGCGGTCGCTCGGCTGCGTGCCCTGCACCGGCGCCATCGAGTCCGATGCGGATACGCTGCCCGCCATTATCGAAGAAATGTTCACCTTCCATCGCTCGGAGCGGGAGAACCGCGCCATCGACCATGACCAGGAAGGCTCGATGGAGATGAAGAAGCGGGAGGGATATTTCTAGTCATGCCGGCAGCTCTCGAACCGCGCTCCTCCATATCTTTTGACGATTTTCTGGCCCAGCATCTGGACCGCGATCTGCTGCGCTTTACCACCGCCGGTAGCGTGGACGACGGCAAATCCACGCTGATTGGGCGGTTGCTCTACGACTCGAAGGCGGTCTACCAGGACCAGATGCAGGCGGTGAAGCAGAGCCGCTTGAACCGCTCTTCCGGACTGATCGACTTTTCGCTGTTGACCGATGGACTGCGGGCGGAGCGGGAGCAGGGAATCACCATCGACGTCGCCTACCGCTATTTCACGACGTCGCGCCGTAAATTCATCATTGCCGACACGCCCGGCCACGAGCAATACACGCGCAACATGGCGACCGGCGCCTCGACCGCCGACGCTGCCGTGGTGCTGGTCGATGCGCGCAAGGGCATTCTGCCGCAGTCGCGCCGCCACGCCACCATTGCGGTTCTGCTGGGAATTCCCAACATCGTCGCCGCCGTCAACAAGATGGACCTGGTGGATTATTCCGAAGCGGTGTTCCGGCAACTGGAGCGCGATCTGGAGGAGCTGGCGCTGCAGATTCGGGCATCGGTCGGGCACAATGCTCCGGCAATTTCTATTCGCGCAATTCCGATTAGCGCCCTGGAAGGCGACAACGTCGTCTCCCGCAGTGTGAAGACGCCCTGGTACGGCGGCCCGAGCCTTCTGGAACATCTGGAAGAAGTTCCTGTCGTCAAAGCGAACGATGCCGCTCCCTTTCGCTTTCCGGTGCAGTATGTGATTCGGCCCGACGACACCTTTCGTGGGTTTGCCGGACAGATTGTCAGCGGCACCGTAGAGCCGGGCGACCGGGTCATTGCGCTGCCATCGCGCAAGATGACTCGGGTGCGTTCCATCGTTACGTTCGACGGTGAGTTGTCGCGGGCCGCGACCGGCTCCTCGATTACGCTGCAACTGGAAGACGAACTGGACCTGAGCCGTGGCGATTTGCTGATCTCGGAGCAAGGTCAGCCGCACACTGCGCGACGATTTGCGGCCAATGTGGTCTGGCTGCACGCCACGCCGCTTGATTTGCGCAAGCGTTGGATCTTCCGCCAGTCGACCGACGAGTTGCGCGTCCAGGCCCGGCGCATTCAGGGCCGACTCGATGTAAACACCATGGAGCGCCACCCGGCCACGCAACTGGGGCTGAATGACATCGGTACGGTCGAGTTTGAAGCCACGCGTGAATTCTCCTTCGATCTGTACGCGGAGAACCGCAGCTCCGGCAGCTTTATTCTGATTGACCCGCTGACCAATGCGACCGTGGGCGCGGGCATGATTACTGAGAACCTGGGCAGTGGGGGTCAGAAACGCGCCACAGATGTCCACGCGTTCGCGCCGGCAAAAATTGCCGCAGAGAATGTCGCGCAGACCGATGCACCGGTGGCGGCCGTGGAGCGCTCGCAACGCTTTGGACATCACCCGGCGGCTATCTGGCTGGGCACGTGGAACTCGCTGGCGGCGCCGCTCGAACGAGCTTTATTTGAGGCCGGCTACCACGCGATGGTGTTCGACGATGCCGAGAACGCCGGCGAATCGAATGAGAACCTGATTCGCGGACTGTACGCGGCCGGGCTGATCGCTTTGTATCGAACTTCCGCGGCGGCCGAGGAGAAGAAGAACCGCATCTATGCGACGGTCCCGCACGATCACATCCTGGACGCCGACGCGCTCGACCACAACGGCGAGGTGGCATCCGTGGTGCGGTTAATTCTCGACTGGATCGATGGCCTGCGGATTTCCTCCGCGAAGGGGGAACAATGACCTCGCTCGATCTCAACCATCCCGAAGCCGTTGCACCCGAACGCATCGAAGCTCTGACGCCGGAGTCTCTGGTCGAACAGATGCTGCGGCTCGAAGGCAAGGCCTGCATCACCAACAGTTTTCAAATTGAGGACATGGTGGTGCTGCATCTGCTGCGGCAGGTCGATGCGGCAATTCCGGTACTGTTTCTCGATACCGGCTATCACTTCGCCGAGACCTATGCCTACCGCGATCGCATGGCGCGGGAGTGGGACCTGAACCTGATTTCCCTGGCCGCGCCGCAGTCGGTGGCGGAACAGGAAGCAGCCTTCGGCGTCCTGAACCGGACCGATCCCACGCGCTGCTGCGGGCTGCGCAAGGTGGAACCGTTGATGCGTGGGCTGGAAGGCTACGACATCTGGTTCACCGGGCTGCGACGGGAGCAGTCGCCGACCCGGAAAAATCTGCGTAAGGTGGAGCATCACACGCTGCCCACCGGTAAAACGCTGCTGAAGGTGAGTCCGCTGGCGGATTGGGATACTAAGCAGGTGTGGAACTACATTGTGCGCAATGGAATTGAATATCTGCCGCTCTACGATCAGGGTTATCCCAGCATCGGGTGCCAGCCTTGTACTTCGATCCCGAGCGATCCGAACAATCCGCGGTCGGGCCGCTGGTCCGGACAGAAGCTGGAGTGTGGCATTCATACGTTTACTGAGAAAACTTCTCCCCAGGAAAGTCAATGACAGAAGCGACGATAGAACGATCCGCGCCGGCGGTGAAGGAAACCAAAGCGCAACGCATGGAGCGCCTGAAGCGCGAGTTGAACCCGTGGGAGGCGTTCGACGAAGTGCGCCGGTTCGCCCGCGAAGGTCGCGAGAGTGTGTTGCCGGAGTGGGCCTCGGCCTACTTGAAATGGTGGGGCATCTACACGCAGGGCGACGGCGTGGGCGCGGTGGGCGGCAAGGGCGGCGAAGGCAACGCCACCGAGTACTTCATGATGCGCGTGGGCATTCCCAACGGGAAGCTCCACTCCTCGCAACTGCGCGTGATTGCCGACGTGACACGGAAGCATGCGCGCAACCTGGCCGACATCACGACTCGCCAGAACATCCAGCTCCACTGGCTCACGATTGAGTCGCTGCCCGAAGTCGCCGATGCGCTGATGCCAATCGGCCTTTCCTCAAAAGGAGCGTGCGGGGATGTGTCGCGCAACGTGACCGGATGCCCACTGGCTGGAGTCGACGCCGATGAAATTTCCGACGCGTCTTCGCTGGCAGTCGATTTGGCGCACATGCTTACCGGCAATCCGGAGTTTTACAACTTGCCGCGCAAATTCAAAGTGTCGATAGCCGGATGCCGCCAGTGGTGCTGCTATCCGGAGATCAACGAAATCGGTTTTACCGCAGTGGAGCGCAAGTCTGGCAGCGGCACCGAAGTCGGCTATTCCATCCGCGTCGGCGGCGGACTGTCGAAGGAGCCGAATCTGGGCGTGCGGCTGAATGCGTTTCTGCGGCCTGATCAGGTGGTGGAAGTGGCCCGCGGCGTGGCGCGGCTGTTTCGCGATCAGGACGTGCTGCGCGAAAACCGGGAGCGCGCGCGGATGAAATATCTCTTTCTGAAGCACGGCTGGGACGCGGAGCGCTTTCTCGCAGAGCTGGAGGCACGGCTCGGCTATCGGCTCGATCCCGCTGTCGAGGAAGAGATGCCGGATGATGTCTTCCGAGACCACGTTGGAATTCATCGGCAGAAGCAGGAGGGCCTCAGCTTTGTCGGCGCGTCCGTACTGCGTGGTCGGATGACCGGCGACCAGTTGCACGCAGTTGCGGAGCTGGCGGAGAAGTTCGGCAGCGGCGATCTAAGGACGACGGTGATGCAGAACCTGCTGCTGTTGAACATTCCTAACGGGAAGGCGAATGCGCTGGCGAAGGAGTTGGAAGCGATCGGCCTGCGTGTGCACGGCTCGAACTTCTGGCGCGGCGCCATTGCCTGCACCGGCACGGAGTTCTGCAAGCTGGCTATCACGGAGACAAAGGGCTTTGCCCGCTGGCTGGTGGAGGAAATGGAGCGGCGCATTCCAGAGTTCGATCAGCAGATCAAATTGAATGTGACCGGCTGCCCGAATAGCTGCGGTCAGCTCTGGATTGCCGACATTGGAATCGAAGGCAAAAAGATCAAGCAGGACGGCAAGATGGTGGACGCCTATTATTTTTGCGTCGGGGGCGCGGTGGGGCTGCACCAGCGGATCGCCCGTCCGGTGGGCTACCGATGCCCATCGACGGAAGTTCCTGAAGCGATGGAGCGGCTGCTGCGTCGCTATCTTGCGGATCGTTTTCCCGGAGAGAATCTGCGCCAATATTTCGTCCGCCACAGCGAAGCGGAAATTCGTGACCAACTGGCCGGGGCCAATGTGGCACCCGTGGAACGCGATCCGTCGCCCGGTCCCGTGCCGCACGCGGCCGGTTGACTCGCAAGAGATCTGGAAGGGAGGCTGCATGAGTTTGTTCCCGATTTTTCTTAAACTCGATGGACGCCCTTGTTTGGTTGTCGGCGCGGGCAAGGTGGCGCAGGAAAAAATTAACAGCCTGCTGCACGCCGGAGCCAGCCTGCGCGTGGTCGCTCCGGCGGCCTGCGAAGCGGTCGAGGCTTTGGCAGCGGCCCAAAAGATCACGCTGGAACGACGCACGTTTCAGGTGGGCGACCTGGACGAGCAGACCCTGGTTGTAACGGCGACGGATTCAAGAGAGGTCAACCACGCCGTCTTCCTGGCGGCACAGCGGCGGGGTTTGCTTTGCAATTCCGTTGACGATCCGCCGAACTGCGACTATTACTTCGCCTCCGTCGTGCGCCGCGGCGATCTGCAGATTGCGATCTCGACCGCCGGGGAAAGCCCGGCGCTGGCGCAACGGCTGCGCCGGGAAATCGACGCTCAACTCCCCACGGAAACAGCGGAGTGGCTCAAAAACCTCGGCAGCCTGCGCCGGGAAATTCTGGCGGGCCTTCCGGCGGGCGAGGAACGAAAGTCGCTGCTGCACCGCCTGGCGCGCCTGCCCGTCTGCGCGTCGGAGGAGTGCCCGGCTCGGCAGCTTGCTTTTCCGGCAAAAATTCCTGTGGAGAGTGCTTTATGAGCGTCGCACGCAGAGGGACGGTGTATCTGGTGGGCGCGGGGCCGGGCGACCCGGAGCTGCTGACCCTGAAGGCGGCGGGGCTGTTGGCCACCGCGGATGTCATTTTGCACGACGATCTGGTGCCCAGGGCGATCCTCGATCGCGCCGGTCGCGGGGCGCGCGTGTTGAGCGTTGGGAAGCGTTGCGGCTTCAAGCGCATCACCCAGGAAGAAATTCACACCCTCATGGTGGAGCACGCACGCAACGGATTGAGCGTCGTTCGCCTCAAGAGCGGCGATCCGCTCGTCTTCGGCCGCGCGGCCGAGGAGATCGATGCGCTGGAGCAGGCCGGGATTCCACACGAAGTGGTTCCTGGGGTGACGGCAATGTTCGCTGCCGCCGCCGCCGCGCGCCGATCGCTGACGGATCGGCGCAGCGCCTCGAAAGTGATCCTGACCACGGCGCATCACGCGGCGAACGCATCCGACCGGGAAACACCGTTGCTCTGGAGCGGACCTTTGCCGAGTGATGCGACGCTGGGAATCTACATGCCGGGACGCGACCTGAAAAGGCTCGCGAGCGACATGCTTGCCGCCGGACTGTCGCCGGAACTGCCTTGCCTGGCGGTGAGCCGCGTGAGTCTGCCGGATGAGCAGGTCCACCCGGTTTCGCTGGGGCAATTGGCGGGACTGAAGCCAGGGCCGGCGCCGCTGCTGGTGCTGGCGGGCTGGCCGCTTGCGAAGGCGCGCGAAATCGGTTCGGTTGCCGTTGAATTCGCTGAGGAAGCGATGGCAGTCGTGCGGTAACGCGGGAACGTCAGGCTAGAATGACCATGTGGCCCGGCGACCGTACCACTCGTGCGGTTTTCGGCTCATCCAAGTCAATCGTATGCACTACAAATCCTTAAGAAAAAGGTAGGACCATGAAGCAAGCAAAATTCACATTGGCCATGCTTGGAGCGGCTGCGCTGATGGTGGGAATGACGTTCAGCCCGATGGCTGTACCGACGGCGAATGCCCAGATCAGCATCCACTTTGGATGGCAACAGCCACCGCGTGGATATAACAACGTACAGCGGCAGGGATTCCACGCCGGAATCGATGCGGCGCGCCGCGATATCGATCGCGGGCTGCCGCCGGATTTCCGCCGGCACCAGCGCTTCCGCCATCCCCATCTCCCACCCGGACCGCGGGAAGAGTTTCGTCGCAGCTTTCGCCACGGCTACGAGATGGGATATCAGCACCGCCGGGATTGGAACCGCCATGGCCACGACTGGGGCCGCTAGACAGAGGAAAGAATAGCAATAACCGAGCGTGCGAGCTCTCACCCAAGCGGTGGGGCTTGCACGCTGTTTTTTGTGTGGCTGCGCCGCAGCCGAGAGGTGGAAGAAAGAAGGCAACTGTCAGTGAATGTTGACGTTCTGCACTACGCGGCTGATGACTCCGTTGGGGCTGGGGGCGTCCGGCTTCAGGCCGCAGCGCAGCGAGAAAAAAAGCCCCAGCAACTGTCCAAAGATCACGTCCAAGGGTGGACGATACGCATCAGGAATGACTAGCCGCGATCCCGGCGACACGAAGTATTCACTCGCCCTGGTCAACTCCGAGGTGGCCTCAAGCCCTACGGCAACCCGCGACGGGACCACGCCCTTGCCGCCAATTTCCTGCAGCAGATCGATTTCATATTGCCGTCTGCGGGCGTCGCTTGAAATGAAACAGACGAACAGTGTGTCTTCGTTCAGCGCTGCCAGAGGACCGTGCCTCAAACCCAGGATCGACTCCGACATGGTGCGAATTTTGCCTGCCGTCAGCTCCGAAACTTTCAGCGCCGACTCCCTGGCGATGGCCTTCAAGGCTCCCGAACCGGCAAAACAAGTGCTGTTGTAGGCGCCATCCGCCAGGGTCGAGGCACACTCCGCAGCGGGCTCCAAGAATTTTTCCGCGCCGGAAATGAGGGTGTGGAGGATGGGTTCATATTCGTCGATGTTCGATAGATTGGCGAGACACTGGCCGCAAACAACCATATTGGAAAACGAGCTGGTCATTGCCAGGCCGCGATCGTTCACAGCATCGTTCAGCAGCAGGCCGAACACCCGCCGGTCGCCGTCATGAGATCGGATCATGTTGCCGTTGGCGTTGCAGGAAACCACCAGATGAAAGATGTTGGGATAGTTCTCCAGGGCCTTATCCAGTACTGCGACACCCTCCGGACTGTCTCCCGAGCGGGAAAAGGAGATCCAAAGATATTGCCGGTCCTTGAGAATAAAATCGTCAAAGCCGGTTAACAGGTCCGTGCTGGCGACGGCGGTGACTTCGCACTGCCATTTTTGCTGAAACAGAGATGCAAGAGCGTGGCCGATGTAGTCCGAGGTGCCGGCTCCGATGAGGAAAACGATGGGATGTTTGGCCGAGCCGGGAGTGACGCCGGCGGAGCGGAGGAAGGCTTCGATCTCCGCCCGTCGCTTGCTGAAATCGAGAAAAGTGGTTGCCCAGGTGGCAGGCTGCTGGGCAATTTCCTGGGGAGTGTGGGACAGCCCTCGATTCTCCTTTTCTTCGTTACTGAGATGAACCAGATCCGACAGACGGGTCACTTGGCTGTGCTCCTTCAATTCGACGTTGCCCGGTTCCGCTGCGGGAACGCGGAGAAAAGCAAAATACATTGGAATGAATCGCGTGCCTTACTGGTCATGGTAAGATAACAAAACGAAATCGATCATAACCCATGAAGTTTACTTTAGCAACCACTTTATCGCCTGAGGCCTCCGGAGCCGCCACATGATTCCGCCGGGAAAACGATTCGATGTCTCGATCGCGGGTGAAATCAACCTGGACCTGATCCTGTACGGGTTGCCGGACAATCTCCCCATTGAGCGCGAGCTGCTGGCTGCGGACTTTCAGCTCACCCTGGGCGGCTCTTCGTCGATCGTCGCGCACAACCTGGCCATGCTCGGCGCGAGGGTGGGATTCAGCACCTGCGTCGGCAAAGATGAGCTGGGGAAGATCGCGCTCGACCGGCTGGCAGAGAGCGGCGCGGACTTGTCCCGAGTGGTCCGCAGCGAGGGTGGAACCAGCACGGGGGTGACTGTTCTGCTGCACCACGGCGGCCCCCGCCGCATTCTTACCTATCCGGGCACCATGAGCAGCCTGACGCGCGGGGACCTCGACTTCGAATATCTCGCTTCGGCCCGGCATTTTCATTTGTCTTCGCTGTTTCTCCAGCGCGGCCTGGCGCCCGATCTGCCGGAGCTGTTTCGCGACCTGAAGCGCGCTGGACTGACGATTTCGCTCGACACCAACGACGATCCGGAAGATGCATGGGGCGGCGTTCTCGACCAACTGCTGGATTTAGTCGATGTCTTTCTTCCTAATGAAGACGAACTCTGCCGGATTGCGCGGCGGGGCACGGTAGAAGCGGCGCTGGAGGGTTTGGGCGATCGGGTGCCCTGTATCGCCGTCAAATGCGGCGCTCGCGGAGCGCTGGTGCTGGCAGGCGAAGGGCTGCTGACCGTCCCTCCGGTTCCAGTGGCTCCCGTGGATACGATCGGCGCTGGCGACAGCTTTGACGCCGGCTTTCTTTACGCCTACTTGCGGGGACTGTCCCCGGCGGCCTGCGCCGCAGCAGGGAACGTGACCGGCGCACTTTCCACGTTGCGGACCGGCGGCACGGAGGCCTTTCGCGATCACTCGTTGCGGGAGGAATTTTTGCGGACCCACCATTTTCCGCTGGACGATCGCTGACCGGCCGTGTCCACGCAGCAGGAGGAGAAGCACATGAAGGAATCCGATCAGAAAGACAAGTTTGTCGCCATGGCGACTGCCACCGCCGAAATCGATCTGCAGTTGTCGAACTTTCAGCCGGTATCGACGCTGATCACTCCTGCCCACACGGTTGAGCGCGCGCGCGTTCCGGCCATCGACTATCACAATCATCTGGATGCATTCGAGCCGCGCAAACTCCTGCCGATCATGGATTCTTGCAATGTCGAGCGCATCGTGAACATTACCATGCGGCCCGGCATGGGGGCGCTCGAAGCCATCGAGACGTTCGCTCCGTTTCCGGACCGGTTTTCCGTAATGGGCTGGATGGACTGGAGCGGCGTCGAGCGGCCGGATTTCATTCAGAGGTCTCTCGATACCATGGAGCGTCTGGTCGAGCGGGGCATCTGCGGAATGAAGTTCTGGAAAGACCTTGGCCTGAACGTGGTCGATGCCTCCGGCGAGATTTTGCGCATCGACGATGAGAGGCTGGCTCCTCTGTTCGAGAAGGCGGCGGAGCTGGGAATTCCGGTGATGTTTCACACCGCCGATCCGGACGCCTTTTTTCTCCCCGTCGACCGGCACAACGAGCGCTATGAAGAGCTGGCTGCGCATCCGGACTGGGCCTTCTCCGGCTCAAAATACTCCAAGGATGACCTTCTCGAGCAGCGCGACCGCGTTTTCGCGCGGCATCCCAAGACTCGCTTTGTCGCGGCCCATGTGGCGGCGTGCGGGGGAGATTTGGGTAAGGCGGCGGCCATGCTGGAAAAATTCCCCAACGTTTCCGTCGATATGAGCGCCCGGGTGGCGGAGCTGGGGCGGCAGCCGTTTTCCGCGCGCAAGTTCTTTTTGCAGTTTGCGGACCGCATCCTGTTTGGCATGGATCTGTTCCCGGAGATCGAGACCTATCGGCTGCACTTCCGCTTTTTCGAAACTGAAGACGAATACTTCGACTATCCCTCGCACGCCTCTCGCCAGGGCCGCTGGATGGTCTATGGGATTCATCTTCCCGAAGATGTACTGCGCAAGATTTATCGGGAGAACGCATTGCGGTTGCTGCCCAAGCGATAAATCGGGCGGGGCTACACCATGGCCGCTATGGCCGCAATCCGTTCCTTGCGCGGCCTTAGAATGGGTTCCGGGACAACGGTCAGAGTAGCGGGTAGCTCTTCAACGGCGCCCGTTGCAGCGTCCTTGCGGACGGTTGCCGAAGCAATCGCGATCGATTCGACCAATCCATAGGGAAGCAGGCTCTCCCGCAGCCCTTCAATGTCCTGCATGGTTCCGATGACCTGAAATGCCAGCCAGGAGGGACGGATGGAAACCACCTGGGCGCCCAGCGAGGAAATGACCTGCAACAGCGGCAGGCGAGATTCCTGATCGCACAGGACCTTAAACAACGCCAGGGTGCGGCTCAGTCCGTCCTCATCGGGAAATGAGTCGACGAGTTGAACATCCGCCAGTTTGCGGAGCAGGTTGCTTGTGCGCGCGGCTGCGGAGCGGTCCATCGCCGCCGTGAAGCTGATACGGATTTCGTTTCCGGAGCGAAGGCTGGTGAACGACCGGGCCGAAATCAAGTGATGATCCAGCACCTGCAAAATTCTTGACTCGACCTTTGCGCGGCTGTTTGCCGTAACCAGGAACATCCATTCCATGACGAATCCCTCCGGAGTTTCGAACGCCCAATAGAAAAGCCACCTGCCCGCTTGGGGTGGTGGCTTGTAGTTGCTGACCTGTCTGTATGCCGGCCTACATGCCCTCACCCTCGCTATGCGCAATAATTCGAATAATAAGGCGAGGGAAAATGGGCGTAGCGGGCTGCGGCAGCCGACACCGCTGAGGTTGACAAACCGGACTTGTTGAGCCGCTGCACATGTTGCAAATAATCGTAACAGAACGATTATCGGAAGGAAAGAGAGGACGGCAATCGGTTCCTCGACATGGCTGTGCGGAGTTCTTTCAGAGCGCAGCCGGAGGATTGGACTGACAAAGAATTTTGAAAGCTCTGCCCTGGCCGCTCTCAACTGACGTGGACCACAGGCCGGCGCTTCGGGTCTTCGATCGCGCGACGCAACACTTCATGCGTCAGCGGAGCGGCATCACCCTCTCCAAGAAAAATGAAGGCGACGATATTGGCCAGCGGATGGCCTTCCTGCCACTTGAAATACGCGTGCGGGACTTTGCCGGTCCTGTTTTCAAGGTCGATCAGTAGAGCCGCGAAGGCGTTGGCCACCACCGGGCTTTTCGCGCGCAAAATGCGGTGCTTGCCGACACGCTCCCCGGTGACGGTCAGGCTTTCCTTAAAGTCCGACGCATCTCCGCGCTCCACCTCGAAAAAGAAAAGGCATTCGTCCGCGCCGAGGGCATGATAGTACCGCGCTTTGCGGTCCACTCGATCGAGCTTTTCCTCGGTTTCAATCCTGGGCCGGCGAGCCAACACCCGAATGACCATATCCGGGTCGTCCCCCAGCATCTCCTGCGCCGTTGCGTCGAGATGAATGCTGGTGATGCGCAGCTCCGTCGAGCGCATGGCGCGGGAAACCAGCGAGGAAACGATGATGGCTGCAATAAAGAACGAGGAGATCTTGATCCCCTCGGGACGTTCGTTGATATTCAGGGCTGTGGTGTAGACAAAGATGCATGCCGCCAGCAGAAAAGGCCAGCGCATACGGCGGTCCCATAGTTCGAGGGTGACAGCAATCGCCGCGGAGGTTATCAGGACGAGGACGCCGGTGGCATAGGCGCCGCCCTGGGCGTCCACATCGGCGTTGAAGAGGTAGGTTACAGCGAATGCGATGGCGATGAACACCAATACCAGCGGCCGGGTGGCGCGGGCCCACTCTGGCGCCATGCCGAACCGGGGCAGATAACGTGGGATCAGACTGAGCAGGCCGGCCAGCGCCGAGGCCCCGGCGAAAGCAAGGATCAGGATGGTGCTGATGTCGTACGCCGTTCCGAACGCGCCGCCGAGATAGAGGTGGGCCAGATACGCCAGGGCACGCCCATTTGCCGGATTGCCCTCTTTAAAGAGGGCGGGCGGAATGAGAAGCGTGGTGACCATGCTGGTGGCGATCAAATAGCTGCTCATGATGATCGCCGCCGTGTTCAGCAGTTTGCGCGTGTTGCGGATTCGTTGTTCGATATCCTCGGCCTCAATCAGCGGCATAACGGCCACGCCGGTTTCGAAACCGGAGAGTCCCAGCGCGAGCTTAGGAAAAAGAATCATCGAAATGCCGATCATGGCAAACACATTGCTGTGGTGGGCGTAGAGGGCATTCTTCCAGTTGACAAGAAGATGTGGATGTTCGAAGACTTGCCAGAGCCCCACGCCTGTGATGACCGCACTCAACACAAGATAAATTGCAACCAGGACAACGGCGACGTTGATCGCCTCCTTGAATCCCTTGAGAAAAATGGCACCCAAGATGGAGAGCAGAATGAGCGTGACCGCCATCTGGTTGGCCATCCAGTGGGGGGTGTAGGGATTTTGCGTAAAATGCTTGGCGGCATCGGCCGCGGACAATGTCATGGTGATGACAAAATCCGTGGTGGCAAAGCCGAGCAGGATCAGGACGAATGTCTTGCCCGACCAGCGGGGAAAAAGCTGCTCCAGCATGGCAATGCTGCCCTGGCCGTTGGGGCTGGCTTTGGCGACTCGCTTATATACGGGGACGGCGGCAAACAGCGTAACCGCGACCAGCACCAGGGTCGCGATCGGGGACAACGCTCCAGCGGCCAGGAAGGCGATGCCCGGCTGGTATCCCAGGGTGGAGAAGTAATCGACGCCGGTCAGGCACATCACGCGCCACCACGCGTGGTCGCCTTTGGCATGACTTTGGATCTCCTGAGGCAGCCGAAGATCCGCTAACAGCCAGTCTGCAAAACTCATGCTAGAAACGAGGCCTTCCAGGAATTGCGGAGTTTGCCAGTGCGAGAACCATTCTCGCACACGCGGTCTGAGTTTTGTCGTTTGTTCGCGAGTTTATTGCTTGCCGGGCGCCGACCTTAGCGCGCGCGCCATTGATGCACGAAGGCAAGCAGCACGCTGGCCACCTTCACCAGCGTGTCGATTTCGACATATTCGTCCGCGTTATGGGTGTTACTGCCGCGCGCTCCCCACAGGACCGCGGGCGCACGTTGCACCTGGTGGAACTCGGACATGCCGCAAGGGCCTTCTATGGCGGCACATCAGGCATTTTGCCGGTGATTCGGGCAGCACACGCCGCGGCGCATTCCATCTTTGCTGGGCTTCTCTGCCGTGCCAATAGCTTCGAGCGATTCACTCATTCCTGTTCCTCACGATCGTCTGCTGCCGGTTGGCCTGCGGACTGGCTCAGGCCCGGAGATGTCCGGCGCTTTCGGGGCGGGGCGGAATCCAGAACGAGTATGCGTACCCGTGATGGCGGAAAGTCCGGAGTTGCTTCGTGAGCTTTCGATATATTTCGTATTATTCGCGCCGCTGCTTTAGAAAGTCAAGGTTTGTGGAGGAACGCCGCGCCGGTGTCCCAATCGTGCAAGGCGCTATGGCGGGGCATCTCGCCGCATCCCGGACGATTCTGCGACTAATATGATGAGCAGCACTGCTGTCAAGAGTTTTATAGAGACAATAGGATAGAGTTCTTTAGGAGGCCAGCTTGATGAGCGACGCACGACATGGCGCACCGCCCAGGACGCAATCGCACAACTCTTCTGCCGGAGGCGAAAGCGATCCCATGCTGATTGAGGAGCGCCGCCAACATATTCTTTCGATCGCGCAGAGCGAAGGTCGCGTGCGCGTGCGCGACCTATCGAAGGCGCTGGGTATTTCCCAGATTACGATTCGTAAAGACCTCGATCATTTGCAGGCGAAGGGGCTCCTGCAGCGCAGCCACGGCGGCGCGTTGCCGGCGAAGCCCGGCGCTCTATTCGATCCGACACTCCAGGAAAAGGAAAAGAGCCATCACTTTGAGAAAGAGCGGATTGCGGCGGCGGCCGCAGAGCTTGTTGCCGAAGGCCAGTGCATCATGCTCGACTCCGGCACGACCACTACGGCCGTTGCCCACGCTCTCAAGAAGTTTTCCCAGCTCACCATCATCACCAACGCAGTCAACATTGCCGCCGAGCTGACCGGGACGAATCTGGAAGTAATTCTGACCGGCGGCATTCTGCGGAAGAATTCTTTTTCCCTTGTCGGCCCGCTTGCCGAAGATATGTTGAGCGAAATGCACGCCGACATTCTATTTCTCGGGGTTGATGGCTTCGATCTGGAGATTGGCCTGACAACGCCGAACGTGCTGGAGTCGCGGGTGAACCGCGCGATGCTGAACGGCGCGACGCGCGTGGTGGTTGTTTGCGACTCAACGAAGTTCGAGCGCCGCAGCTTGTCCCGCATTGGCCCGTTGTCGTCGGTGCATCAGGTCATCACTGACACTGAGCTTCCCGCGAACATCGCGGAAGCGCTGCAGGGCCTCAATATCGAAGTAACGTTAGTTTAGCCCGCGGCCATTTCCGTATTACCCATGTGCAGACAACTTGAGATGTCATCCTGAACGGAGAACAAGCGCTTTGCTCAGGATGACAATCAGCCTCGCCCTTACGTCGTGCCAGGCTTCGGCTGCTGCAAGCGGCTGAGCGCAAGCCGTGCCTGCCACAGCAGCGGATTCAATTGCAGCGCACGATGGAAGTCGATGCGGGCCTGTGCGTCGTTGCCGCTGAATTGCGCCGCCAGGCCGGAGCGATAAAAATCGCTCGCCGTCGCGTGAGGTTTGGCGGTGGCTTGAAAGAGACGGGCGAAAATACTCTCGGCCTTCTCCGGCTGTCCCAGCTTCTTGTCCGCCAGCGCGGAATAGACCGTCCCCTGGGCCGCCGCTTGCTGCCATGCTTTGGTTGCCGCCGTAGTGCTCCCCTGCGCCGCCAGCGCTTTCCCCAGCCAGTATTGCTGCTCGGAGTCGTCCGGATGAGGAGGCTCTCCCGTGCCCAGATTTTCCGGGTACAGCATCGCCCGGCGGAAGTCCTTCTCCGCCTGTACCGGCTGATGGTTCCTCAGTGCGGACTTGCCCTTTTCCATGTTGGCGAAGACGAACATGGTATGGATCACAACCCCACCCTCCCAGGGCTTGAAGCGGTGATTGTCCATCAGGGCCAGGGCGGCATCCGGCTTCGATTGCTCCAGCAGCAGGATGGCATGACGTGCCCGCACGGTGTCCTGGATGAGTACCTCCTGCGGAGCCTTGGCGAATAGCTTGCTCCGGGCGTCGGTATTACCCTGCTGTTCGTATAGTTCATCAAGCGCGGTATACAGCCGGTAATCGTTCGGGCTGAGATGGATCGCTCGTCGATAGAATCCGGCGGCCTTCGCCGGATCGTTTTCGACATGCCACTGATAGACGCCGAGATTGCGCAGCAGCACGGGATTGTTGAATCCCTGCTGGAGTGCTTGCGACCAGAGCTGGGCAGCTTGGCGGTAGCGCGCGCGGGCGAAGAGAAAATTCCCCAATGCGTATTTGGCATGCGCATCGGAGGGGTTCGTCTCAATCGCTTCGGAAAGCACAGCGGCGTCCGTCAGGCGATTGGGAAACACCTTCGCGACAGGCAGGGAAGCGGCCCGGCGCGCGTATTGTTCCGCCTTCTGCGGATTGCCTTCGCGGCGCGCGTTCGCCGCCAGGTAATAGTCCACCATCGGCGACATCCCCTGCGCCGGGAGATTGTCGAGCGCGGCATGCAGCACTTTGTCGGAGGATTCCCATGCTCCAATGTTGTAGTACCAGGACGCGATCGCCAGATAGTTGCGCGGGTCGGAGCTCAGAATCTTCGTCCAGATGGTTTTGCCTTCGCTGCCGCCTCCGTTCATCCAGCTTTCCGCAAGCGCATACGGTAGCAGCGGCATCTTCTCGACCGCTTCACGGGAGTGCTGGGCGGCGGCGTGCGGATGGCCGCCCAATCTCTCTGCCGCCGCCAGATCGGCCAGCGCAAACGCGTCGTTCGGGTTGTAGCCGACTGCGCGATGGAGTAGATCGACCGCCTTCGCGTACTGTCTCTCGTAGATGGCAATCTCACCCAGCTCCACATACGCGGGTGCGAGAGCGGGCCCCGGCGGGAGCGAGTCTCCATAATGGATCGATGTCCAGAATGCATCTTTGGCCATCGCCATGTGCCCATCGGCACGATTGATTACTCCGGCGGCATAGGCAAGGTTGGCATTGGCATGGTCGTCGTTGTCGCGCTCTCGTGCGCGGGCAATCAGCGCTTCGGCCTGTTTGAAGTCCGCCGCACGATAGTGATACCACGCTTCCTTCAGCAGCGCGGGAATGTAGCCGGGGTCGCGTTCCAGCACCTGGTCGAAAATCTTCTGCGCGCCCGGCTCATTGCCGATCTTCTGAAGAAACAGGCCATGCAGATACAATTCCTGAACCGGCGTTTGCGGCGTAATATCGATCTTTTTCTTGATCGCTTTTCCCACCTCCGGCACCAGGTCGGGGTTGCCGTCGACGGGCGCAGCCGCGGACCAATGCAGCAGTGTCTTGCCCCGCGCGGAGACAATTTGCACCTCCAAATCTTTTTTGGCCTGGTCCATGTTTTGCACCCCGACCCGGTAAATCACCGTGTCGAGCGGCATCAGGCCAACGGGAGAGAACTTTTTCAACACCGTCGTTCCTTCTTTGATCAAAAGCGTGGCGTTGTCCACTCTGGCTACCGGGCTGATCCTGACTTCCACTTGAGATTGCAGATAGCCGACGTTGATCGCCATCTGCGGGGTCGCCTCCACATAGCCGGTATTCAGCCCGCGCACCGGATACCAGTATTCCGTCCACTTCTCCACCCGCCGCGGATTCATAAACTCTCGCGATCCCTGGGTGTAGAAGCGCCCGCTTTGAATTTCGTTATAGGAGCCGTCATTGTCGCTCAGGATGTTGTCCCATATTTTTCCGCTGCGTGCCGTTCCCCAAGTCCAGAACTTCTTTCCCGGGTCCTGGCGGAAATTCGCGACGTGCACCACACCATAGTTGGACTTGCGATAGTAGACGCCAAAGAAATTGCGATGCACGTTGCGGCCGAAGATCGCCAGCGCGGCCGGATTGTTTTTGTACCAGCTCCTGTCGACGCCTTTCCACACCGGCCAGCTTTGCACAATCGCGTAAGGATCATCGAAGACGGTTTCCCGCATGGGATAGATGTATTGGGCGTCGTTGGTCGCTTTTACCGCGGTATTGGTCCAGAACAGATACAGATGGTTGGCCGGGGTGGAATTGAACAGGGTCACTCCTTCTTCCACACGCGCGGTATCCGGATGCAGTGTGATGGCGATTTCCCAGTGCATGTTCGAAACCCAGTCCAGCGCGCCGACAACCGCGGTGGCGCTGCCGTCCGGGTTGTGGTGCAGCACAGACTCGACGGGCGAGACGGTGTCCGTCGTATGGGCAAAGGGAAAGCTGAATTCCATGCCGCCGGAGATCCACGCTCCGCGCGGGCCGACCAGTCCGTACTTGATGACATGGTCGCGATAGAGAACTTCGCGCTTGTCGACTTTGTCGTAGACGGAATAGACATGACCGCCCAACTGGGGCAGCATCGTGATCTTCAGATACTTGTTTTCAAGATAGATGGCCTTGTAAGTCATCGGCGTGCGGTCGTTCGTCAGGTTATCCAGCATGGTGTAGGGATAAACCGGCGAGAGGCTGACGAGGGGAAACGGCGGATTGGGATCGGCGGGTCCTAGCTTATAGGTGGGGATGGTAATGGTTCCCTCCCATGCATGAACGGACTGGGCGCGCATGGCATAAGAAGTTAGCAGCAAGCCAAGCATCAGGCAGAGGCAGCCAATCGAACGTTGGTTTCTCATTGAGGTTCCAATCTCCGGTTCATTTGCTAAATAGAGAGCGGATGCCGGGATTGACCAGCACGCCGTCAAAGGGTTTCGTTTTTACGACAACAGTTGCCGTCTGCGCCAGCAGCATCCCTGTTGAGCAGCAGAACAGGACTGCTATGTATTTCCAACTTCGCAAGGAACCTCCGCGCGCCCGGGGATTTTGGTGGTGCCGTATGAATCCTCTGTCCCAATCGAGCTGCATTACGAATAGTTTCGGGCTAGAGTATGCTGTTGTTACGAAAATAGTCTTCCGGCCGCTGGAATTGCAAATAGATATGCCTTTTTGGTATCCAGCCGGGGCTTCGGGAAGCTACCCGCACCTATCCTTCCGGGGAGATACTCCGTGTCCGATTCCTATCGTCCCAGCCGCCGTAGATTTCTCCGCGGCGACGCAGCCTCCGCCATGCTGACTCCCGCGCTGATGGGGCTTGGCCAAACTGCTGTAAATCCGCAGCGCGATGCACCGCTGCCCGCGTTGCAGGCTTCCGTTGGGGCGGGCACAAAGGGCGAGCGATGGCGCGGATTTCTGCTGGCCGGGCAAGGAGAGATGCCGGAGGCGACCCTCCGCGTGGTGCATCCCAGTTTTAAGACGCCGCAAGGGAAGCCCTATGATCTATATGATCGCAATGTGTTCGCGCACGTTGCCGCATGTCGAGCAGGTGCCGTTCGCCGTGAACGATGCCAAGGGCCAGTGGAAGATGACAGCGCACGATCTGATGACGGGGCAGGTGGTCGAGGTCAGCTTTGATTTGGCATAAACCCCGCCGCAGGAGAACGAATTGAGAATTCGATCGAAGGAACAGGCTGCACGGAAAGTTGCGACGGGGTCCCGGCGAAGCGTCGGACTCATCGTGGTGCTGCTTCTGGTTTCCGGATCTTGCCTTCCGGCGCACGCGGCCAACTCGAAGCACCAAGGCGACGAGCATATCGGCGGCGCGTTGTCCACGACCCCGCCGTTGGCCCATTTGTCGCCCGCTCTCAATACCAAGGCCATCGACAAGGCGATGCGCAAGGTTGGCGACTGGGAGTTGAAGCGCTCGCAGCCGTACTTTGCCCAGGGATGGACCTGGGGCGTGTTGTATACCGGTTTCATGGCGGCATCGCGAACGCTGCCGGACCGGAAGTATCGCGCCGCCATGCTGCGGATGGGAGACAAGTTCGACTGGCGAATGGAGGCGGTCGCGCAGCACGCCCGCAATGTCGCCGACTACCATGTCATCGGCCAGAGCTATCTGGAGCTGTACCAGCACGATCGCCAGGCAAAGATGATTCAGCCTACCCAGGCGTTGTTCGACCACCTGATGAGCGTTCCGGACATTCCCGACAAGCCGGTCTGGTGGTGGTGCGATGCGCTGTTTATGGGGCCGCCGACGTGGGCGCGCCTGTATCGGGTCACGGGCAACAAGGCGTATCTCGACTACATGAACCGTGAGTTCTGGATCACATCCAATTTGCTCTACCGGCCAAAGGAGAAGCTGTATTCGCGCGACGCGACCTTTCTGCACAAAACGGACAAGGACGGCAATCCGCTGTTCTGGTCGCGGGGCAATGGATGGGTGCTGGCGGGAATTGCCCGCATCCTGGAAGACATGCCGGTGAACTATCCCAGCCGGCCGAAATATGTTGCCCAATTTCGTCAGATCGCTTCGAGAGTCGCGTCGCTGCAAGGGCCGGATGGGCTCTGGAGTTCCGACCTGTTGGACCGAAAGGCGTATCCGGCGCCGGAGGTTTCTGGCTCCTCGTTATTCGTCTTCGGCATTGCCTGGGGAATCGACCAGGGAATTCTCGACCGGGCAACCTATCTGCCGGTGGTGGAAAAGGGCTGGAAAGGTTTGCTGTCGCATGTGTACGAAAATGGACGACTGGGGGCGATCCAACCGGTGGGCGCCGCGCCGGGTGCGTTTCCGCCCACCTCGAGCTATGTGTATGGTGTCGGCGGATTTCTATTGGCCGGGTCGGAGTTGCATCGGCTGGCTGCGCAGCCGCATTCAAGCAGACTGCATCTCTCAAAAAGGACCGTGAGGCGACCATGAAAACACTGTTGATGCCGGACCCCATCCGTTACGTGACCATGACGACACAGCAGTTGCGCGACGAATTTCTGCTTCAGGACCTGTTCCAGCCCGGTAAGCTCGATGCCGTCTACCTCGATCTGGACCGCGCGGTGATCGGCTCGGGGGTGCCTACGGACGCACCGCTGAAACTGCGCGCCTACCCGGAGCTGCGCGCGGACTTCTTTACCGAGCGACGCGAACTCGGTGTCCTGAACATCGGCGGAAAGGGCAGCGTCCAAGTCGGCTCGGAAACTTTCGAACTTGAAAAGCTCGATTGCTTATATGTTGGCCGCGGCAAGCATGAGGTTGAGTTTTTGAGCGCCGACGCCCGGCAACCGGCAGCGTTCTATCTGCTCAGTTACCCCGCGCATGCCGAGTATCCGACGAAGCTGTCTCGTGGGGCCGACCTGTCCGTCGTCTCGCTGGGCGCGCAGGCCACCGCCAACGCCCGCGAAATCCGCAAGCACATCCATGCCGAGGGAGTGGACAGCTGCCAGCTCGTGATGGGCTTCACCGAGATGCTCCTGGGCAGTGTCTGGAACACCATGCCGGCGCATACCCACATGCGCCGTTCGGAAATTTATCTCTACTTCGATCTTTCCGCCGACGATCGCGTGATTCACTTGATGGGACCGGCCACGGAGACACGGCATCTGGTCGTCGCGAACCGGCAGGTGGCGATTTCTCCCGGCTGGTCCATGCACGCCGGGGTGGGCACGTCGAGTTATTCCTTCTGCTGGGGCATGGGCGGGGAAAACAAGGTCTACAGCGATATGGATCCGATTGCGGTGCGCGACCTGCGCTAGGCCTTGTTCGCGAGTGGCATAGAGACAATTCAAGAGGTACAACAACGTGAGAAAAGTCTGGGGAGCGGTTCTGATGACGGCAATTTCGACGGCGGTACTGGCGCAAAGAGGCGGTACACACGTATACACAACATCGCAACTGCACACCATGGCGCAAAAACTGGAACAGCGGAAAAGTTTAGCCACCACCGGGGCCGCCGGAGAGACACTGGAAAAATATCCCGGCCACTTCACCATGCTCACGGTCCGCAACCAAAGCGGCGGCGCCGAGCTGCACGAGCATTACGCCGACATTTTTTTCGTCGTCGACGGGGAGGCTACGTTGACGACCGGCGGCACGATTCTCGACCGCAAGAACGTTGGTCCCGGCGAAGTTCGCGGGAAATCGATCGAAGGCGGCGTGAAGCGTCACCTGGCCAAGGGCGACGTGGTGCACATCTCGCCCAACACGCCGCACCAGCTTACGGTCGCGAAGGGAAAGAGTTTCACCTACTTTGTCGTCAAAGTCCACGAGCAAGGCAAGGGATGACGGTACTCGAACGGTTTCGGCTGGATGGAAAAATTGCGCTGGTGACCGGCGCTGCCACGGGCTTGGGCGCGGCCATGGCCCTGGCGTTGGCGGAAGCGGGCGCCGTTGTCGCCTGCCACGGCAATCGACGGCCGGCGACGGAGACGATGGACGCGATCCTGGCTGCTGGAGGACGTGCGGCGGCCTTTTCCGCTGACCTGAGCGACCATGCCGGAGCGGTGAAGTTGTTTGAAGAAGCCTCCAGCCTGGGTCCCATCGACATTCTCATCAACAACGCCGGCATCATTCATCGCTCCGCCGCCGAGGAGTTTGCGCTGGATGATTGGGAGCGCATCCTGCAGGTGAACCTGACCAGTATGTTCCAGCTTTGCCAGCTTGCCGGCCGGGGGATGCTCGAACGCGGCGGCGGCAAGATCGTTAACGTCGCTTCACTGCTTTCGTTCCAGGGCGGCATCCGCGTGCCCGCCTATGCGGCTTCAAAAGGCGGAGTTGCGCAGTTGACCAAGGCGCTGGCGAATGAATGGGCTGGCAGGAAGGTCAATGTGAACGCAATTGCGCCGGGATATTTCCGCACGACAAATACAGCCGCACTGCAGGCGGACGAAACCCGCAACCGGCAGATCCTGGAACGCATCCCCGCGCAGCGCTGGGGAAATCCGGACGACCTGGCCGGGGCGGCGGTGTTTCTTGCATCGCAGGCCAGCGATTACGTGCATGGAGAGGTGCTGGTGGTCGATGGCGGCTGGATGAGTCGCTAGCTCTGTTCCTCCGTCCAATACCGCTGCTTAACGTTCGCGAGCGCATGATCTTCTATTCGGGAAACATCATTGTGCATGGCGGCAGCGGGATGAAATCCTTTCCGCTGGCGTCTAGCGATATGGCCGGAACCTGGACCGTGACCGTGCGGGACATGTTGAGCGGCCAGACCGTGATCCACAAACTGGATGTGGAATCGGCGTCTTCACGATTGCAGCGAGGTTTCCACCAACGGAGGTGGGCCAACCGGCAGCCGGAACATTTTTGCAGGATAATTCGTAGCATATAGAGAATGAAGACCTCCGTCCGCAAAGCGTCCACCAGTATCGTCATTGAAATCCTGGTCAATTTTGTCCTCCCCTATGTCATCTACATCGAGGGGGAACACCGCATCGGGGCAGCCCATGCTTTGATGGCGGCATCGTTGCCTCCGGTCCTCTGGAGTATCATCGAGTTCATTCGGAAACGGCGCGTCGACGCCCTGTCCATGCTGGTGATTGCGGGCATCGTGCTCTCGCTGCTGGCGTTTCTCGGCGGCGGTTCGGTGAAGTTTCTGCAGTTGCGCGAAAATCTGGTCACCGGATTCATCGGGCTGGTGTTTCTGGGTTCGGCGGCGATCGGTCGGCCGCTGATCTATCACCTCGCGCGTGCCAACATGCTGCGAAAATCCCAATCCGAGGCCGAAAACTTTGAAAAGCTACGTGACAATAAGCATTTTCGCCACTCGATGACGGTGATGACCGTGGTATGGGGATGCGGATTGCTCGCCCAGACTCTGATTGCTTGTCTGCTCGTATTCCAGATGTCGATCCGGCACTATTTGCTGGTAAGCCCGTTCGTCGGCTATGGGGCGATGGGCGTCCTGGCGCTGTGGACCTTCTGGTACGTCAAGCGGCGGAGACGGGGCCGCGAAGTTCTCCACGATCCGACCGAGGTCGCATCCGTTCAGTAGCTCCGAGATACCCGATCAGCTCGACGCCAGTTGCTTCGCGCGCTCGGTGGCGCGCATGACGGCTTTGATCAGCGTGACCCGCAGACCACCTTCTTCAAGCTCCAGAATTCCATCCATGGTGCAGCCGGCGGGGGTGGTCACGGCGTCTTTCAGCAGGGCAGGATGGCTGCCGGTTTCAAGCACCATGGTCGCCGCGCCCAGCGTCGTCTGTGTCGCCAGCAGCGTGGCAATGTCGCGCGGCAGGCCAACTTTGACTCCGGCCTCAGCCAACGCTTCCAGGATGATGTACACGTAGGCCGGCCCGCTCCCGGAAAGCCCGGTTACGGCGTCCATGTGCTTTTCCTCCACGCGGACCGTACGGCCAACGCTCTGGAAGACCCTCTCCGCGACAGCAAGATGCTCGGCGCGAACAAATTTTCCGCCGCACAAGGCCGTCGCTGCGCAGCCCACCAGTGCGGGCGTGTTGGGCATGGCGCGGATCACGGCCAGTTCGATCCCGGCCGCTTGTTCGAGCGCCCCGGTCGTGACCGATGCGGCAAAGGAGATGAGCGTTTTCTGTGACGTCAGCGCGGGCCGAATCTTCGCGACCAGCTCGCCAACCTGCTGCGGCTTGACGCCCAGGAGAATCAGATCGCTTTTGCGCGCGGCGGCCAGATTGTCGGTGGTGACGGAGATGCCCCATTGCTTGGAAAGCTGACGGGCGCGCTCGGCGTGCTGCACGGTGGCGAAAATATTTTCCGGACGGAACAGATGGTTCCGGAGAAATGCCTGCACCAAGGTGCCACCCATTTTCCCGGCGCCCAGCAGTGCGACTTTCGTGTCTGCAGTGGAATATTCCCGTGCCGTTTTTTTCTCCTGCTTTGCCATCGCTTCTCTTTTCTCTATTTTTTAGTGGCGGAATCTTGCTGCTGCGCGATCCATGTATCCACGCGCTGCTCCAGAATATCGAGCGGCAGGGCGCCGGAGTCGAGCACCTCATCGTGAAATGCCTGCAGATGAAAATTCTTTCCCAGGGCCTTCTGCGCCTTGTCGCGTAGTTCCAGAATCTTCAGCCGACCCACATCATAGGCAAGCGCCTGGCCTGGCCACGCAATGTAGCGATCCACCTCTTCCTGAATCGTCGTGTCGTCCATCGTAGTGTGGTCGTGGAAGTATTGCACCATCTGGGCACGGGTCCAATGCCGGGAATGCACGCCGGTATCGACCACCAGCCGCACGGCGCGCCACATCTGGTTTTCCAGCATTCCGTATTCACTGTACGGGTCCTGGTAGAAGCCGACCTGCTGACCCAGCCCTTCGGCGTAGACTGCCCAGCCTTCCACAAACGCGGTGTAGCGCTCGAAGCGACGAAATTTCGGCAGATCCGTCATCTCCTGCTCCAGCGAAATCTGCAGATGGTGGCCCGGGTAGCCCTCGTGGTAGGCGTCTGCCTCCACCTGGGTCAGCAGGCGACTGGTGGCGTCGGTGGTGTTGACCCGAATCATGCCCGGCCGTGAACCATCCGGCGTGCCTGGCTGATAATACGCTGGCGCCTGCGCTGCCTCTCCATAGGCAGGCATGGCCGCGACTTCAAGCGGCGCGGTGGGAATCTTGTTTACCAACTCGGGCAGCCTGGCTTTCATCTGTGTTTCATAGTGACGATAGAGATCGACGAGCTGAGTTCCCGACTGCGCATGTTCCTTGGGGTCCTTCCGTAGCGCCGCCTGAAAGCTTTGCATGTCCTTGTAGCCAAGCCGATGCACCGTCGCCAGCAGCTCCGGTTGAATGCGGGCTACATCGGCAGCGCCCATTTGATAGACCTGGTCGGGCGTCAAATCCGTCGTGGTGTAGTGCTGGACCAGGTAGGCGTAGCAGGCGTCCCCGCCACGATTCGCCCAGATACCGGGCTGTTTGCGGGCATTCGGGATGTACTCCGCAGCCAAATACTTCGCAAAGTGGGCGTAAGCCGGTTGAACTTTGGTGTGGATCGCAGCCAGCACGGCGTGGCGAATCGCCGCCTGCTGTTGGGCCGGAATGCCGGCCGGAAAATGCCGCAGCGGCCGCGCAAAGGGCGTTTCCGAAGGTTTGACCGACACCATCGCATTCACCTGCGCCAGCACTTTTTTCATTAGATATTGCGGTTCGCTGCGACCGTCCTGCTCGCCCAGCATCAAGTCCGTGCTGACTTGCAGGAACGCGGCGGGCACCTGGTTCAGCCGGGCAATGTAGTTGTCGTAGTCGGTGGCCGAAGTGAAGCGCAGCGTCTCCACCAGCTCCGGCAGGCCCACCTGAATGCCGGAATACTGGGTCACCGGGGTCTGCCAGGGTTTGCAGACGGAAGACTCCTGCTGGTCGACGAGATCATGCACCAGCAGCCGCTTGTTTAGCTTCTCCTGCGCGGTCATTCCTGTGGTGTCGATCGCGCCCAGCCGCTCAATGAATTGTCCGCCGCGCTCCAGTGCCTGGTCATAGGCCTGCGGCGAACGATCAGAGAGCCGATCGTCGTAGCGATGGTCGCCGATCTCCGACGCCATCTCCGGGGAGTGCTCCAGCTTGTCCTGCCAGTAATCATGGAAGATTGCATTCAGGCTTTGGACGCGCTCCTGAAGCGAGGACGGCTGTGTTGAATTGAGCGGCGCCAGGTCCGACGGCTTGAACGATTGCGCGCGGAGAGATGTAAAAGTCGGCAGAGACAGGCCCAGCACGAGGAGCAGGGAGGCGCGCGATGACGCGAAGCGCCGGGAACGGCTTGTTGCGGACAGCATGAGATGAGTGTAAATGCGAAGACTGCTGGATTGGGGTTAACGTGGTCGGGCCGCAGGGATTCTTCGACCGCGCTGCGCCCGGTGAGGCATGACGCTTCGATCCTCGAAGCCCAGGACTGAGGCCCGGGTCAGGGTTGCGCCGCTTTTCTCCGCTTCAGCTTTTCCGCGCACTTTGACAGCACGGCATGGTGCAGCTTCTGACGGATTGGTTCCGGCAGCTCGAACAGTTCCTCATTGCGATAAATTTCGATCGTCTGGCGGGTGGTATTCAGCGTGACGGTGCAATGGTTGCAACCCTCCATGTGCTGCTTCAGCTCCTCGCGCAGAGCTTCCGCAGTACTGGCGTCAAAATAATCCGTGAGGTTGGCAAGAAATTCTGTACAGTTCACGCCTGTTCTCCTGTGGGCACGCGGAAGTAGCGGCTCAACCGTTCCCGTAGTTGCAGCCGGGCACGCAACAATCGGCTTTTGACCGCGGGAACGCTCAAGTTCAGCGCCTGGGCCGTCTCCTCTGTGGACAGGCCGTCGATATCGCGCAAAGCGAATACGGTGCGGAACCCAGGCGGCAGTCCCTGGATGGTTTTGCGCAGAATGGCCCTCAACTCTGCCTGGTTGTAGTTTTGCTCCGGGTTTGGCATCCAGTCCGCGAAATCGCGCGGGATGGAGCCCTCTTCGGTCTGGATATCTTCGTCCATGGAAACGGTCCTCTGGGCCTTGCGCTTGCGCAGTCGCATCAGCGACTCGTTGACGGCGATGCGGACCAGCCAGGTGTAGAACTTGGAGTTGCCCTGAAACTGTTCGAGCTTCTGAAACGCCTTGAAAAACGTGTCCTGCACAATGTCTTCCGCATCCTCGCGGTTCTGCGTAATATGCAGAGCGATGCGGAAAATCTGCCGGTCGTACTGGCGCATCAGTTGCTCGAAAGCGGCCAAGTCGCCCGCTTTTACCCGCTCAATCAGCGCCAGGTCGGGATGAATCGCATTTTCTTCCGGGGTCGCGGTTATGCCCATGGGTTGCAAGCAGCCTTTCGAATCGTGCTGCCCGCCACAGTTCGGCCATTAACCGGCGCCATCGGAGACGTGCAGTATTTTGATGGTAGACCGGCGAGATGGTTGCAGACAAATCTCGGGCGCCGACCGATTTTCGTGGCCAACCACTTTGAGCGCGTCCGCCAACCGAACGGCCTGCTCACAGAACTCTTGCAGGCTTCGGCCGGCGACGCTTGCCCTTCACGAGTCCTTTCCGGCCACGTTGCATGGGGCGTATTCTAGGGTTTGGCAGGAGAATGTCCCTGCCGCCTGTTATGCCGAACAACGAAAACAATTCTGGAAAGATCCGGAACAGGACCCGGAATCGGTGGCTGTGGGTTGCCGTCATCGCCATTATCCTCGTGCTGGGCGCGGAGGTGCTGGCGTCGCGGATGCTAAATTCCGTGAAGACGGAGGCGGACTCGGCGCAAAGCGACGCGGCGCAAAGCTTTGAGGCCGCCCCGGGGTTTTTGCTGACTGACCAGCAGGGAAAGCCAACGTCGCTGTCGCAGTTCCGCGGCAAGGTGGTGGCGCTCACGTTCATCGATCCGGTATGCACACAACTCTGTCCGTTGACGACGCACAGCATGGTGCAGGCGTTGAAAATCCTGGGCCCGGCCGCGGCGTCGCAGGTGCAACTGCTGGGGATTGACGCCAACCCGGAAAAGACCACAGTCTTTGACGTGGCCGACTACACGCGAACGCATCAGTTGCAGGGACGCTGGCGGTTTCTGACCGGGTCGCGCGCACAATTGGAGAAACTCTGGCGCGAGTACCACGTGTATGTGGCCGTGGTGAACAATGATATTGAGCACACCGCGGTCGTCATCCTGATCGACCAGAACGGAAATGAGCGCAGCGTCTTCTCTACACCGATGAGCTATGCCGACGTGGGCGACCAGGCACAAACGCTGGCCGCGGGAATCGCGCGCCTGCTGCCCGGCCATCCCTCCGTTCCGGCGTCCCAGCAAGCCTTGCCGCAAACGGAAGAGCCGCCCAATCCGATCGCCACGGTCAATCTGACCCCTCTCGTAGCCAAGACCACCGTCGGATCGACGCGGCCGACTGTGGCCCTGGGTACGGCCCATCCGCACCTGGTGCTGTTTTTTGGCGGATGGCTGGGTCAGGACGTGAACCTGTCGAAGAGCCTCGCTCCACTGGACAGCTACGCGGCCCTGGCGCAACGGCAGGGATGGCCCTCGCCGGTGGCGGTCGATGTACTGCCCACTGAGTCGTCGCCCGCCGAGGCACGGAAGGAACTTGATCCCATTGCCGCAAGACTGCAAACGCCCATTGTCGAGGATGCAAGCGGCCGGCTGGCCGACAATTACCATGTCGACGACCTGCCGTGGTTCGTGCTCAGTTCGAATTCAGGAAAGATCCTCTGGCACCACGACGGCTGGCTTTCCTCCGCCGAGCTGAACAAGCAAGTGCGCGCCGCCCTGGCCGGAAGCTGACCGCATCACAAACCGTTCTTCCGCCCGGTGTTGAAGAAAAGCGAAGCCGCAAACAGAATCAAATTTCAAGGAGCCGCGTTTTTGAGAAATGTTTGAGAAGTTCTGCGACTTCCGCCAACAAACTCAGTAAAGATCTTTTAGTTTATTGGCGTCCCCGACGGGATTTGAACCCGTGTTATCGCCGTGAAAGGGCGGTGTCCTAGGCCGGGCTAGACGACGGGGACGCTGTGGCAGATTGCGGCCGTTGAATTTCTCCCGGTGGGCGCAATTCAGGTACGGCGGGGGTGGGCGGAAGGGCTATCTTCAAACTCCCTGGCTCGCAAAGGCGGCTGTCTGGTGAGTGCCCATTGCGCCGCGCTCCCACATTGAGCGTATCAACGGCTCTCTACTGTGTCAAAACATACTGGGACGCTGGACGTGCCCGCACCCGCGGTCCGAATGCTGATACTTTCTTTGCAGAATGGCCGCGCTCGCGAAACGAACCTATAAATATCTCGCGCCACAAGGGTGCCTTCAGTCGCGTGTCCCATCTCGCCAAAGTGGTCTATGAGATCCTGGCCACTCCACTGGCATACGCCGTGGTGGGTTGGCTGAAGAAGACCGAACAGATCGACACCTTCGATACAGGTGTCCGGTTCAATCCCTTTGCGCTGTCCTTCCGCATACCGCGAAAAAGCCCGGCGGCGGATGCGGTTGCCGGATGAATTTATTGCATCCACGCCGTTTGCGCAGCATCTTTGGATACGAGCCAGGATAGAACCGCTCGTTCCGGATAGAATAGTTGTTCCGGTGCTCCGTCGGGAGGGAACCGGCCGGTTCCGCCAAACGTACGCGACTTCAGACGATATTCCGCAAGAAAGCAGCCGAATTTGTTGCAACATGCGTCGGGTTTTGATCGATATCTATAGATATGGGGCAATGATTTGAAACTGAAACGGATGAGATCGATCGTTCCAGCGTTACCGATTGCGCTGGCCTTGGCAATGGCGGGGTGCGGTGGGAGCTCCGCCAAAAAAGCCGGGCATGGCGCCGGAGGTTACCAGGCGATGCCGGTCCGGGTTGATACCGTGGTGCTGAAGCCGGTGCCGTCCAGCGACAATTATGTTGCCACCATAAAATCGCGCCGCTCGGCGACCATCCAGCCGCAGGTCACCGGCAACCTGACCCAGATTTTCGTCCACTCCGGGGAAGATGTCCGTGCCGGTCAGCGGCTGATGGAAATCGACCCTACCCAGCAGGAAGCGCTGGTAGCGCAGGCGGAGGCAACCGAGCAGCAGGCCCTGGCCGTATACGAATACAACCAGAAAGATATTGCCCGCGAGAAGTCGCTCTACTCCTCCGGAATCATCAGCAAGCAGGCTTATCAGCAGGCGCAGCAGACGCATAACAGCGCCAAAGCTACCTATGAGTCTGACGTGGCCGCGCGCAAGTCCGCCCAGCAGCAGCTGAAGTATTTCCACATCAGCGCGCCGTTCGCCGGCACGGTCGGAGATGTCCCGGTGCATGTCGGCGATTATGTTTCCGCCTCCACAACCCTGACCACCGTCGACGACAATACCCAGCTGGAGGCCTACGTTTATATCCCAGCGGACCGGGCATCGCAGGTGAAGGTGGGCTTGCCGGTCGACATCACCGACTCGCAGGGGAACGTTCTCGATCGCACGAAAATCTATTTTGTTTCTCCCCAGGTGGACAGCAGCTTGCAGGCTATCCTGGCCAAGGCGAAGGTCCATGCCAAGAGCGAACTGCGCAATGAGCAGCAAGTTCGTGCGGTCGTCATCTGGAGCACCGCGTCGGCGCCGACGGTGCCCGTTTTGGCGATACAGGAAATTGGCGGTCAACCCTTCGTGTTTGTCGCCGAGAATAAGAACGGTCATTATGTCGCAGAGCAAAAATCCGTACAACTGGGCCAGACCATCGGGAACTCCTATACCGTCCAAAGCGGCCTGCAGCCGGGAGACAAAGTCATCGTCTCCGGTCTGCAGCTACTGGTCAACGGAGCTCCCGTGAAGCCCATGTCGTAGCTGCGAGCTTCTCCCGGCGCAGTTGTTCAGCGGCGAAACGCCACAACCCAGGATTGAGAGTTTTTCCGGAGGCAGGTAGCCCAAAGTGTTTGTCGATTTCTTCATCCGGCGCCCGGTGTTTGCCACAGTCTGCGCGCTGCTGATCATCCTGGGCGGCGTGGTCGTCATTCCCACGCTGCCGATCTCACTGTATCCCGAGCTTGCGCCGCCGACGGTTACGGTGTCGGCGAATTACATCGGAGCCAGCGCGCAGGACGTTGAGTCGGCGGTGACCATCCCTCTCGAAGAGGCCATCAATGGCGTCCCGGGCATGGTCTACATGACCTCCAGCAGCAGCAATAGCGGCTCCAGCCAGATCACCATCACCTTCAAGACCGGGTACAGCCTGGACATCGCGGCCGTCGATGTGCAAAACCGTGTGGCCAGCGCCTCCGGACAACTGCCGGCGGAAGTCAATACCTTTGGCGTCACGGTCAACAAGGCCAGCAGTTCGTTTGTTTTCGGTGCAGGCTTTTACGCCGACCACGGCCAATACTCCAACCTGTTCATCAGCAACTATGTCGACGTCTACGTTTCCGACGCGATCAAGCGCATTCCCGGTGTCGGCAACACGAACATCTTCGGCGAGCGGAAATACGCGATGCGCCTCTGGCTCGATCCGGTGAAGATGGCTGCACGGGGAATTACCGCCGGCGATGTCGTTACCGCTTTGCAGCAGCAGAATCTGCCCATCGCGGCCGGCGCGCTCGGCGCCCCGCCGATCGACCTGAAGCAGCAATATCAAATTACGGTGACCGTCACCGGCCGCCTTATCACTCCGGCGCAGTTCAACGACATCATCGTCAAGAACACGCCGAACGGCATCGTGCTGCTCAAAGACATCGGCTATGCCCAATTGGGCGCCGAGACTTATGCGACCGACTTGAAATACAACGGTGTCAGCGCGGTCGGCATGGGTGTGCAGCAGTTGAGCACGGCCAACGCGCTGGCCGTCGATCATGCCGCAAGAGCCGAGCTGGCCAAGCTCTCCAAGCACTTTCCGCCGGGGCTGAAATATGTGATCGCGTTCGACGACACGACCGTGATCGGCGACTCCATCCGCGAAGTGCTGATCACGCTGGCCGAAGCGATCGTCATTGTCATCGTCGTCATTTTCTTCTTTCTCCAGGACTGGCGCGCCACCCTCATCCCGGCCATCACGATCCCGGTTTCCCTGATCGGCACCTTTGCATTTATTAAGGCGTTTGACTTTTCAATCAATACTCTGACGCTGTTTGGCATAACCCTCGCCACAGGACTGGTTGTCGACGACGCCATCGTTGTCATTGAGAACGTGCAGCGCCATATCTCCGAAGGCGCTAAGGACACGCACCAGGCGACTTCGGACGCCATGAAAGAGGTGACCGGCGCCGTTATCGCGACGTCGCTCTGTTTGATCGCCGTCTTTGTGCCGGTGTCTTTCTTTCCGGGGACGACGGGCATACTGTACAAGCAGTTTGCCCTGACGATCGCTTTTTCGATCGCCATTTCCGCGTTCAATGCCCTGACACTGTCTCCCGCCTTGGCGGCAATCTTTCTGCGTCCCGAGGTGCGCCATCGCGGTCTGCTGGCAGCGGTTGAGCGCGGCATCAAAGCCATGTCCTCGGGCTATGCCCGCAGCATTCATGTCGTGCTGCGTCTGCGGTATCTGATGCTGGTTCTGTTCGTGGCCGGGCTCGCCGCCACCGTCTATATGTATCGCGCTGTTCCCACTGCCTTCGTCCCCCAGGAGGACCAGGGACTGCTGATGCTGCAGGTACAGGCGCCCCCCGGCGCATCTCTGGCGTACACCGACAACCTGGCGGCCCAGGCTTCGAAAATTGTCGCAAACACTTCCGGCACAGAGGGTGCGTTTGCCATCACCGGATTCAGCTTTGCCGGCAGCGCTCCGAACTACGGGATGATTTTCGTCAATCTCAAGCCGTTTTCTCAGCGCAAATCCGCGCAGGACTCTGCCTCCGCCATCGCGGCGCGCATGCAGAAAAAATTGTTCGGCATTTCCGGCGGCCTTGTCATCGTTTTCCAGCCCCCCGCGATTCGCGGACTCGGCAGCTTCGGTGGCTTCCAATTTGAGTTGCAGGACACGGGCTCGAACTCGCTGGGTGAACTGGCGAAGGTGACCCATGAGATTGTTGCGGGCAGCAAGAAAGACCCCAAATTGACCGGGTTATTCTCTCCGTTCACCGCCAATGATCCGCTGGTCCAGGTCAGCATCGATCGGCAAAAGGCTCAGACGCTCAATGTCCCGATCAGCCAGATCAGCGACGCCCTGCAGGTCTTCATGGGTTCGCAGTACGTGAACAACTTCATCTTCAACAACCGTTCCTACCAGGTGTACGTGCAGGCGGAGAAGCAGTTCCGCGGCAAAGCCCAGGACCTGAACTCGTACTACGTGCGTTCCGGCGGCGGTCAGATGATTCCGTTGGGCAATCTGGTCACCGTTACCCGCACCTCCGGTCCCCAGGTCATCAGCCGTTACGATCTTTTCCGCTCGGCGGAAATCGACGGCTCCGCTGCGCCTGGAGTGAGTAGCGGCCAGGCGCTGACGGCCATGGAGCAACTGGCGAAAAAATATATGGTGCAGGGAATGCAATACTCCTGGACTGGCCTGGCGCTGCAGGAAATCGAGTCCAGCGGCAAGGCCGCCACCATTTTCGGACTCGGCATTCTGGTGGTCTATCTGGCTCTGGCCGCGCTCTATGAGAGCTTTGTGCTGCCGTTCATCATCCTGCTTTCCGTGCCGATGGCGGTTCTGGGGGCGCTTACCGCGGTCTCGTGGCGCGGCTTCTCCGACGACGTGTACTGCCAGATCGGACTGGTGATGCTGATCGGACTGGCGGCGAAGAATGCCATTCTGATTGTCGAGTTCGCCGAGCAGTTGCGTGGCCAGGGACGCTCCATCGTCGATGCCGCCATCGAAGCCGCCGAACTTCGTTTGCGTCCGATTTTGATGACCTCGTTCGCATTTATTCTCGGCGTCGTGCCGCTGGCCATCGCTACCGGCGCCGGAGCGCTCGGCCGTCAGTCGATCGGAACCACGATCATCGGCGGCATGTTCGTCTCCACCGTGCTGAACCTTTTCTTCATCCCGGTTATTTACGTGGTCTTCAAAGTAATCATGGAGAAGGTAAGCGGGCCGCCCAAGCAGACGCTCCAGCCGCAGGAAGAAGCAACCTCAGCCCGGTAGACCGTCGCAAAAGAGAGCAGGGACGCAGTCGAGAGACCTGCGTCTCCTTACCGCACCCGCAAAAAATGCCATCCTGAGCAACGCGAAGAACCTCGCGTTTTTCCGGGCAGTGTGGAGAAGAACACTTTGGCGCGTCGTTGGGTTGGCGGGAAACTATTCCCGCGTCTCCGCTTGGGCGGGCGGTGGACCGCCATGTTGATGCTCCGGCGGCAAAACAAACACCGCCGGTTTGGCGTGGCCGCGATGGCAAGTCCCGCAGGTAACGTGATTTTGGCCGGGCTTACTGTCGGGAACATTGACCTGCGACATGTATTTCGTGTCGATTTCGTGGGTCATCCGCATCATCGTTCGCGCAATTCGCTTCTGCGGCTTGGCGTCGGAGGCAAAGTCCAGGTGGTGCGGACTGGTTCCGGCGGCATGGCAGAAGCTGCACTTGACCCCCAGCGATCCAGCGAACCCATGCATCACTTTCATCAGTTGCGCGTGAGAGATGTTCTTCGGCAGCACTTGAAGATTCTTCGGCTTCGGCATCGGCCCGTGCATCTTCCCGTGGGTTGCCTGTGGCGTGAGGGCGCCGAGCGCAGGCAGGCTCATCAGCAGAGCCGCCAGAAAAATTCCAGTGAGGACAAGCGCGTTCCGCATAGGACCCCATCCTGAAGATCGGATTGAGAGCAATTTGAAGCCAGCCGCAACTTCGCCGCAATCTTACCGCCGGCGAGCGACTCGATCAAGATGCCGCTCTACCAGCGCAACAAGACCAGCTCCGAGCAGAACCCCGGCCCTACCGCTGCCAAAACGCTGTTGGTGCCCGGCGCCGGACGGTGCTGCATCATAAAATCCTCCAGCACCAGCAGCACCGACGCCGAAGACATGTTTCCGGCGCGGCGCAGGCAGTCCCAGGACGGGGCGAATGCTTCGCGCGGCAATCCCAACGATTCCGCGCAGGCGTCCAGCACCTTGGGCCCACCAGTATGCATAATCCACGCCCCAATGTCCGCGCGCTTCATGCCGTGCTTAGCCAGGAACCCATCGACGTCTCCGGGGAAATTTTTATGCACCGCCTCCGGAACCTCCGGAGACAGGACGATCTGGAAGCCCTCTTCAGAGATGTCCCAGCCCATCAGGTGTTCGGTGTTGCGGTAGAAGCTGGACTGATAGCCCAGAATTTCCGGCCCCTCCGCCTTGACATTATCGCCCGCCACAACGACTGCCGCCGATCCATCGGCAAACAGGCCGGAGGCGATCATGTTCGCCACCGACAGGTCCATCCGCTGCCAGGTCAGGGAGCACAGCTCGACGGAGAGCAGCACCGCGATCCGGTCCGGATAGGCGCGTACGTAATCCGCGGCCTGGCCAATGCCGGAGGCGCCCGCAACGCAGCCCAGTCCAAAGATGGGAGTGCGCCGCATGTCCAACGGCAGATCCATGGCGTTGCTCAGCTTGGCGTCGAGTGAAGGGGCGCAGATGCCGGTCACCGAGACGGTAATCATCGCCCCGATCTCTTCCTTCTTGCGCCCGGCGCGCGCCAGGGCTTCCGTTATCGCCCGTCCGCCCAGTTCTACCGCTGCCTTGATCCAGCGGTCGTTGGCGTCTCCCCAGGTGGCGATCGACTCGTATTCCTCGATCGGATACGCCAAGTGACGTCCTTCGACGCTCACACGCTTGTGCAGACGCTCCAGCACGTCAGGCTTTTCCAGCTTACCCTTCCACTGCTGGCAGAGAGTCTCAAAGATCTTTTGCTGGCTGTAATACCACTTCGGCATTGCGCTTGCGACACTTGCAATTCTCATTCGATAAGCTTCGCTTTCCCGCGTTCCTTCTGACTGGAGACAAATCCGTTCGAGACTACCAGCATATCCTCTCGGCCTGTCCTAATGTTTTATTCTTGCATTACGGCCCGGGCAAGACGTCGAAAGCGAATTCATCCGTCCCGGTTTCCTCCAGACGGCCGATCGGTGCGGATCGGGCATACGGCGAGCGCCGGAATTTCCGGATTGGAGTCTGTCGCGTGGATGATCTATTTATAGCGTACTCGACGGCTGGTCTGCCGGAGTTTCGGTTGCCGGTCGCGGCGCCGCGCAACTTTTTCCACCGCTCTGCGTCTTTCAATGCGTAGAGTAGTCTTTGCTCATGAGGATGATTCTGTGACAAAGTGCATCATCTGGCCGGAAATGTCTCATGCTGCGCGGCGCGTTGCCCGCGTCCTCCTGATTTATGTCCTGATGCCTTCCGCGTCGTTGGCTGGCGTCCAGCTTTTGGCCCAGAACACAGCGCCTCCTCCTCCCCCACAGCCCGAGAGCCAGTCCCAGGCGCAGCTCCAGAGCCAGAACGGATCGGACCAGCAGGTCGGCGAAGCGATCGAAAAGAAACTCCAGGCCTCCAGCCAGTTCAACTCCCTGCATCTCGGCGTCTGGGTACAGAATGGAATCGTCAGTCTCAGCGGCGCGGTGCCCAACTCGGACGAGCGCCAACAAGTGATCGCCTTTGTCCGGGCGGTGCCGGGTGTCGAGTCCGTTAAAGATTATTTGACCGTCGGAATGGCAGGCGCCGAGATGAACCAGCAGAACGCTGCGCCAGGTCAACAGAACTCCGGCGATCAGTCCCAGCAAAACTCCGGCGATCAATCCCAGCAAAATCCCGGGCCGCCGGACCAATATCAGGGGCAATCTCCGGAAAACCAAAACCAGGGCCAATACCCGGAAAACCAAAACCCCGAGAATCAGGGGCCTCCTCCTCCCAACTCCGGCGGACCGAACGGGTATGGCCCTCCCCCAGGAGGTTCGCAGGCTGGCCCTCCTCCGCAGCTCGGTTACGCGGGTGACTCCCAACCGCCGCTGGAAACCATCCCGGCAGGAATGCCGATTCATGTGATGATGCTGCGCGGCATCACCAGCCGCCACACCAAGCCCGGAACGCGTTTTCATGCCGTCGTCGTCGAGGATGTGATCCTGTTGAACGGCGCCCTGGCGCTTCCGCGGGGAGCGTACGTTGAAGGCTCGGTGATCGATGCCCGCCCTCCGGGCCATCTGAAGGGACATCCCAAACTTGCCCTGCAATTGGACGTGGTGCGGGTAGGAGACAACCATTACCCGCTCACCAGTCAGGTCTGGGCCCGCCGCGGTCCCGGCAAAGGAGATCAGACCACCGGTAACGTCGTCGGGGGGGCCGCAGGCGGAGCCATTATCGGCGGCGCAGTCGGCGGAGGCCCCACGGCCCTGCTGGGTGCGCTTCTCGGCGGCCTGGGCGGCGCCGGCCTGTCCTCGCTGTCTCACGGCGCGCGTCTCGCCGTTCCGGCCGAATCCATCCTCACCTTCTACCTGAATGCGCCGGTGACCGTCCGCGAACCGACGGTGGATGAAGTCCGCTCGCTGGCCGGCAATGTTCCCGTCCGTAACTATGGTCCCGGTCCCGGCTACGGTCGCGGCCCCGGTCCGTATTATCCCGGTGGCTACCCTCCGCCACCGCCGCCCGGTCCGCCTGGCGGATACCCCTATTAGCTTTCGATAGCTCTGGGCGCCCTATCCTTCGTGTTCTCTGCGAAGGGTGGGTATGCCAGCGGTTTCTAACACTCCCTCCCGCAATCCAACGCGCGGTGGATTTATACTAAGACGAGCTACGCCGCAAAGCCGCGCAGCCAACTCCCGCCCGGCGGTTTCTCGCTGGATGTAAGGTCGTCGCCCGCACATGATTCGTTTTCTGCAACAGGACAGCCGCATTGTCAAAGGCATCTTCATCGGCCTCATCTCCGTGGTCGCCATCCTGATGGTCATCACTCTGGTTCCCGGCATTTTTCAGGATGCGGGGAGCGATGGAGGCACCGCCTACGCCACCGTGCACAGCGACGGTATCTTTGGACGCTTTCTCGGCGGCTCGACCCAGGTCCCCGCCGCCCAGGTGCAGCAGGTGGCGCAGCGCATGCAGCAGCAACAGCATTATCCCGACTTCCTTCTGCCCTACCTGATGCAACGCGCCGGCCAGGCTCTGGTCGAGCGCGCCGTCCTGGTGGAACAGGCCGGCAAGCTGGGAATCAACGTGACCGACCAGGATGTCCGCAACGAGTTGATGCATGGCCCTTTCGCGCCCATCCTTTTCCCCAACGGCAAGTTCATCGGCGAAGACCGCTATGACGACTTCGTACAAAACAGCTTCAATCTCTCCCGCGCCGACTTCGAGAAGCAGCTCAAGGAAGAAATAACCATCAATCGCCTGGAGGCTCTGGTCACCGGCGGCCTCACCGTCTCCAACGACGCGATACGGACGGCCTATTTAAAGCAGGCGACCAAGGTCAAATTCCAGTACGCGGTTCTGTCCGCCGAGGACCTGCGCAAGCAGATCAATCCCTCTGAGGCCGAGCTCAAGACGTTTTTTCAGCAGCACGCCGCCCAGTATGCCCACGCTGTCCCGGAGATGCGCACGCTGCGCTATGTCTCCTTCGCGCTCAACCAGATTCCCGGAGGGCCGCCGCAGGTTTCCGGCGCAGACATTCAGCGCTACTACAACGAGCATCAGAAGCAGTTCATGGTGCCGGAAGAGGTGCGCGTCCGCCACATTCTGATTGCCGTTCCGGCCAAAGCCGACGCCAAAACCGTGGCCGCCGATCGCGCCAAGGCGGAGGACATTCTGGCGCAACTGCATCACGGCGGAGATTTCGCCAAGCTTGCTGGGAAGTATTCCGACGACCCCGGCAGTGCCAAACAGGGCGGGGAACTGGGTTTCATCCAACACGGCGCCACCGTGCCGGAATTCGATAAGACCGCCTTCTCCCTCGCCTCCGGACAGCTCTCCGGTATCATTCGTACCCAGTTCGGCTTCCACATCCTTCAGGTGGAGGCCAAGCAGCCCGCTCACGAGAAGCCGATCGACGCGGTCCACGATCTCATCATGGCCGACCTGATGCAGCAGGCTCAGGCGAAGGCGGCGCAGGCGTACGCGGAGAAGCTACAGGCGCAGGCGCAGACCGTCGGTTTACCAAAAATGGCGGAACAGAACCACCTCCAGGTCGTCACCACGCAGCCCCTGCAGCAGGGAGCTGTGGTTCCCGGACTCGCCGATGGCACCCAGCTATTGAAGGGCGCGTTTGCCGCCAAGCCCAACGGGCAGCCGCAAACCGCCTCCACCGGCGAAGGCTACGCTATTTTTAAAGTGCTCAACACAACCCCCGCGCACGCTCCCACCTTTCAGGCCTGGCAGTCGCATGTGCTGGAGGATTTCCGCAATCAGCAGATCGGCCCCATGTTGCACGCCCGGACGCAGCAACTGGCCATCAAGGCGAAAGAGGATGGTCTGGCCAGGGCCGCGATAGAAGTCGGCGCCAAGCTTGAGACCAGCGACCTGGTCGACAGCACCGGGCAGGTTCCCCAGCTCGGCTCGATGAGCGATAAGGGTTCCGTCGCCTTCACGCTCAACCCGGGCCAGATCAGCGGTCCCATCGTTTCGCCGCGCAACGGCATCGTTCTCAAAGTGGTCGACAAAGAGGCGCCCACCGAGGCCGAAGTTCAGCAACACATGGACTCGACCCGGGACAAACTGACGCAGCAGCGTCGCGATATGGCCTTCGCCGTCTTCGTCAGCTCACTCGAGCAGCATTACATGCAGCGCGGCCTCATCCGCTATAACAAAAGCGCCCTGGCCACCCATCAGGCCGGTATCTAGCGTTGGAATTGGGCTTCGATCCGCGATTGTTTTCCGGATCGAAGCGCAACTCACTATTCTCTGTCATCGCGGCCCTCTCGCACGGACGCGGGGGCAACCCCGCGTAACGCAGTGGAGGGAACCGCGGCTTTGTCTACCCGGGAGATCATCGGTTCCCAACCACCAAACGGTTTGACGGAACTCGCTGGTTGACATCTCGCCCTCTGCCGCATCTAAACACTAGAGCACCAGCCCTTAACCTGCGAATCGTGGAGAACGAATGCTAACCGAACGCGCCTCGGGTGTCCTGCTGCATGTCTCCTCTCTCCCCTCCCGCGGCGGCGTTGGCGACCTGGGGCCGGCCGCGTACGCTTTCGCCGATTTTCTCGCCGCATCGAAACAGCAATACTGGCAGGTCCTTCCGCTCACGCCCACTGGATTCGGCAACTCACCCTATTCCGCCCTCTCCGCATTCGCCGGCAACCCCTTGTTTATTAGTTTGGAGGCGCTGGTGGCGGAAGGCTGGCTGGACCCCGCCTGCCTGGACTCGCTGGCTGCGGGCGATTGCCCCGCGGACTTTGAGCAGGCCAAACGAGTGAAGCGGCCTCTGCTCGAACAGGCAGCGAGAAATTTCGCCGAGAATGCCTCACCTGACGCGCGCCGGCGCTTCGAATTGTTCTCGAACGAAAATGCCGACTGGCTGGATCCTTACGCCAGTTTCGCCGTGCTTAGAAAAATGTTCGGTGGAAAGACCTGGCCGGACTGGCCGGAAGAATTCGTCCATCGCGACCCCGATGCCTTGAGCCGCTTCCGCTCCGATCACGAGTCCGAGTGGAAGGCGGTCAAAATCATCCAGTTTTTCTTCGAGGAGCAGTGGCAGGCCCTGCGTGCCTACTGCCGCGAACGCAACATTCGCTTCATCGGCGACGTGGCCATCTTCGTCAACTACGACAGTGTCGATGTCTGGCTCCATCCGGAAATCTTTCAGCTCGACAACAACAAAAGGGCCCTTCGCGTTGCTGGAGTGCCTCCCGACTACTTCAGTCCCACCGGCCAGAAATGGGGCAACCCGCTCTATCGCTGGGACGTGCTCGCCAGCCGCGACTTCGACTGGTGGGATGCCCGCATCCATCGCGCCCTGGCGCTTTGCGAGCTGCTCCGGCTCGACCATTTCCGCGGGTTTGAGGCCTATTGGTCCATCCCGGCGGAAGATGAAACCGCCATCCGGGGCGAATGGATGAAAGCTTTGGGCACGGAGTTCTTCGCCCACCTTTACCGCGAACTCGGCGATCTGCCCTTGCTTGCCGAGGACCTCGGAATGATCACCCCCGAGGTCGAGCAGATGCGCAGAAGCTTCGGACTGCCCGGGATGAGAGTGATGCAGTTTGGCTATGGCGACCGCGGCGCGCACATCCATTTGCCGCATCGCTGCGAGGAAAACATGGTCATCTACACCGGTACCCACGACAACAACACCACGCTGGGCTGGTGGCATGGGACCAACGGTGTGGAGCGCGCCGCGATCGCCGCCTACCTCCACCCCGGTGACGATGGCATCGTTTGGGCGATGATGCGCGGCGCCGCAACCTCGGTGGCGCGCCTGTGCCTGTTTCCCCTGCAGGACGTGCTCGGGCTGGACGCCGACGCCCGCATGAACACTCCGGCGCAGTTGGACGGCAACTGGGTCTGGCGCTATCGACCCGACGCCCTGGAGCCTTGGATCGCGGAAAAACTCGCCGCTCTCACCGAAGTGACCGATCGCGACGGCTATGTGGAGCCAGTCGCCGGCGAGCCGCTGTCCTCGTAGACCCCCGGAATCAATTGCCTGGGCTCATCTACAGAAGATGTCGTCCTCAGCGATGCGAAGGACATGGCGCTCTGCTCGCGGTTACAGCAGCATGGGAGCGGTTTTAGAAATGCTGTACCAAAAGAATTGTCATCCCGACCGGAGCGCAGCGAAGCCGAGGGACCTGCGGGTTCAGCTTCTTCTCAGTTCTGGATATATGCGCGGTAGCTTTGACGCATTTAATCGCCGGATTCGACAGAGTTCGCTTCCGCCGTCAGGCGCGCCTGCCGGATTTTATCCAGCCTGGCGATTTCCACTGCCTTCCGGGGGTCGATCACGTCGAGCCGGATCCGGGTGACTCCGATCGCGTGCATGCCCAGCATGCGGGCGGCCTCCGAGGACAAATCGACGATGCGCGTGTCGGGCACTGGGCCACGATCGTTCACCCGCACCACGATCCAACGATGGGTGTGCAGGTCGGTCACCTTCACCCATGTCCCCAGGGGCAGGAAGCGATGGGCGCAGGTCAGGTCGTGCATGTTGAAGGTCTCCCCGTCCGCCGTCTCCTTGCCCTGGAACTGGGGTCCGTACCAGGACGCCAGGCCAATCTGATGCCAGCCAGTCGACTTTTTCAACGGAGCCTTGGTCGCCGCCTCGCTCAGAACCGAACCACCCGGGCGGCGTGGATGGAAGCACCCGACACAGAGAGCGATCCCAAGCAGCAGGCCGGCGGCAATCGAAGCAATCCGTCGGGGAGCCGAAGGGGCGTGGAGATTTAGAAGCGTGTTTTCGTTTAGAATTCTCATTGCTGCAACTCCCTTGATTTTACCGGTCTTTCTACCCGCTAAGTCAAAGAAATAAAAAGATTTAGTTCCAAGTTTGCTTGCAATTTCGTGAGCTTTGTGCTAGCCCTTGGGGTGTATTGAAACCGGCCCCTCCGTGCCCTTATCCCGTCCAGTTCCCGTCCAATCCGGCATCGGCCAATCCGCCGCGCAGCCAGTCGTTCTCTCGATCGCGGGCTACGACCCTTCCGCCGGTGCCGGAGTGTTGGCCGATTTGAAGACCTTCTCCGCGCTCGGCGCGTATGGCATGGCCTGCGTCACTGCCCTGACCGTCCAGTCGACCCAGGGGGTGCGGCGAGTCGAGCCGGTCGCTCCTGACATCGTGGTTGAGACGCTCGATTGCCTGGCAGAGGATGTATCGTTCGCTGCCATTAAAGTGGGAATGTTGGGGAGTTTCTCGGTTGCGGCGGCGGTGGCGGAATGGCTTGGACGGCGGCCGGAGATCCCGGTCGTGCTCGACCCGGTCCTTAAGTCCAGCTCAGGAAAGGACTTACTCGATGATCAAGGTCGGGATGTCCTGCGCGATGCCTGGCTGGCGCGCGCCAATTGGATAACGCCGAATCTGTCGGAGCTGGCAGCGTTGACCGGTCGCCCGGCTCCCTCAACGCCTGAGGAAACAGTCGCCAGCGCCGGCAGGCTGCTGGAGTTGGCGAGGGAGCGCGGCAACGACCAATTGAAAATCGTGGTAACCGGCGGGCACGCGCAAAAGCCGGACGATCTGCTGCTGACCGGCGAACACTTCCGCTGGTTTTTGGGAGACCGGATTGAGACCGCCTCCACCCACGGCACCGGCTGCGCGTTTTCCTCCGCTCTGGCTGCGCGAATTGCCTTTGGCGACAACGACTTTGTCGCGGTCGAAGCGGCGAAGAGCTACGTCGCGGGCGCGCTGCGGAATGCGATTCCTGTGGGTCGGGGGGCGGGTCCGCTGCGCCACTTCTGGTAGAGGGAACCGGGGTCGGCGTTACCTGTTCGTTAATCGCTTCCTCGTCTCACCCGTTGCCAATCTTTACACTCTTCGTAATAGGCGAACCATTACCTTCGTGACCCATAATAGTAACGTGCCAAATGGTACCAAGACGTGTATGCTGAACAGTCAGAAGCGATCCAGCAGTTTGCCACACTAAGTCCATTTATCGATGGGAGTAGCCCGGTGCAAGGTTCGTCAAGCAACGGCATGGATTCCGGTTCCCTCCTGGAGCTGCGTGCGTCCGTTCGCTTTCCGGTCCGGATGCGGGTACAGGTTTACACGGACCACGGCAGAGAAGAAGCGGAAACCATCAACGTCTCGGCCAGCGGCGTGTTGCTTTCGTTTCACCGCGTGCTGGACGCGGGCTGTGCAATCCAAATTGACATGATTATGCCGTCCAACACCCTGGGAACGCCCCAGGATGTCCGTCTCCATTGCCAGGGCCGGGTGATTCGGTCCTATCTGCGAGGCCCCACCCAGGTGGAAGTCGCCACCGTAATCGACAGCTATGAAATGCTTTCCTGAGACGCTTATGCCTTCCCCTTCTGCCGACGTCGCAAAAAAAAGCCCCCGCCCCGCCGAGTCGTCCGATCTCGCGGCGGACCAGAACCACCCTTCGGCTTCCGATGAAACCGCCGCGATTCGTATTCTGCTGGCGGACTCGCAAGCCATTTACCGCGTCGGGATCCGCAAGATATTTGCGGTCGAGGACGATATGCGCGTGGTCGCCCAGGCGGAAAATTATCCCGGCCTGCTGGCTGCCATGGAGCGGTTCCCCTCCGACATTGTGCTGCTCGATGGCGGCATGATTTCCGGGATTCCGGACGCCATTCCCGACATGGTTCGCCGCGCTCCCAACGCCAAGCTCGTCGTGCAGGTGAGCGACAACAGCGAGGACTTTATCGTCGACCTCTATCGTCGCGGCGTGCGCGGTGTCATCTCGCGGGCCATTTCCCCGGACCTGCTGGTGCGATGCATCCGCAAGATCGCTGAGGGCGAGACATGGATCGACAATCAATCGGTCAGTTGGGTGATCGAGGCCTATCGCTCGCAGGCCAGCACGCTGACCAACCCGCGGCTGCAGCCGCGCCTTTCGCCAAAAGAGCTGGCGATCATCGGCTGCGTGACCCAGGGAATGCGCAACAAGGAAATCGCCTACAAGATTGGCACCACCGAGCAGGTGGTAAAGAATTATCTCCGCAAGATCTACGACAAGCTGGGCGTTTCCGACCGGCTGGAACTGGCCTTGTATTGCCTGCATCATCAGTTATTGAAGCAGCCCGTAACGCTTAACGTGACTGGCAACACCGGCCCCATGAGCAATGAAGGAGCCGGCAAAGCGACGGTGCAGTCGATCAACATGGGCCGGGTTCGTCCCTGAACCGTACCCTCTGAAAAACACACCCAGCGGCCGGTTTCTCAGCCAGATGACGATCCTTTGTGTTCGCGGGTTCTTTCCAATCAGGCGACGGTAGTTGCGCTCGCCAGCTCCGCTTGCTTTGCGGGTTGTCGCGGAACCAGGCAATAGGCGGCGGTCAGCAGCACCAGGCAAATCCAGAAGACGTCCGCGCCCAGCAGGTGCAGAACTTGCAGCCATGTGGGAGCGCGCAGCAGCACGTCCAGCACGCCCAGACAGAATTGCGCCACCAGAGCGCAAAGCACGGCAATGGCCAGCGAGCGCTGGTGGTGCGGAGCGACCGGCCGGAACGATTCGACCAGCAGCCAGGCGACGAAGAGTCCGGCGATGACCGCTGTCACCGGGTGAATCCAGCGCAGGCGCAGCAGCAGCGGCGCAGCCGCGGAAAAATCCTGATGAAATGCGCCGGCCAGCGTGCGGGCCGGGTACAGTGCATCGCCCAGTGCGGCGAGCGAACCGGAGACGCCGACGACCAGCGTGGCCACAATTCCCAGCGCCGGCCAGACCAGCTTTCCCCATCGCAAGCCTGTCGTGGAGCGCGCCAGCGGACGAGCGAGAAACTCCACCGTCAGGGTCAACGAGGCCAGCAGCAGCAGGGTGTTCGTCAAGTGGCATGCGAACAGAAAGACGCTGGTCCTCTGGGACGCGCCGTGCGCCGCCACCGTGACCAGCAAGGCGCCAAGAAACGCCTCGTTCATTACCAGGATGAAGGCGGCTCCGGCGGCCCAGCGGGCCAAAGCTCCCTTGCGGGTCGCGCGCCACGCCCAGACCAGCAGCGCGACGATCAGGAGAAGAGCCACGCCGCTCATCACACGATGGGCAAATTCGACCATCGTGTGGAACTGGGGCGCTTGCGGCACCACGGCGCCCTGGCAGAGCGGCCACTGGTCTCCGCAGCCGTCCCCCGAGCCGGTGGCGGTGACCACCACTCCCCACAGAATATCCAGCACGTTATAGGCGAGCACAAACCAGGCGAAGCGGCGGAGCGCGGAAGAGATACGTTTTGGATCGTGCGGCGGCGCTTCGCGGGCGGGAGAAGCATCGACGGAAAGGGTGCTTCCGGTCATCGCTGCCCTCCTGCGGACATTGTAGGCGCTGTCTGTCCGTGCAGCGAATCGATAAAGCTTCGCATCGCCCGTTGCCAGGCCGCTTGTGTGTAGACCTGCGCGGCATTCAATTTCACCATCTGCTTGGGCGCTGCGGCCTCGCGGTAGATTGCTGACGCCCCGGTCTCAAATTCCGGCTGCGCGGGAGTCGCGATCACCAGTTTGGGCATTTTCAGCGCCGGCACGATGGGTGCAATGTCGAATCGGTTCGGGAAGATCAACCACATGGGCAGCGCGTGAATGTGCTGTTGGCGGCGCACCTGTTTTACCAGCGAAGGCTGCGGATTTTCAAGGACCAGTCCGGCAATCTGGGGTTGCTGCAGCGCAACCTGCGCCGCGACCGCCGCGCCCACCTCCGCGCCATACACTACGATGCGATGCGGATCGATGTGCTGCATGCCGGTCACGAAGCGGAAAGCGGCCAGGCCGTCCTGGTAGGCTTTCTGCTCGGTTGGATGTTTCCCCTGGCTGTTGCCGAATCCTTGGTAGTCGAAGGCGAACACGGAAAGGCCCAGCGCGTGGAAGGCGCGCAATGCGGCCAGGTTTCCGGGCAGGTTCGAGCGGCCGTCCGGGCAGAAGAGCAGCACCTGCGGCGACGACTGCGTGCTGGTGCCGGGCGAGGCGGGAATCCACCAGCCGTCGAGCAGATTGACGCCTTCCTGGGTGGTGTCAAAGGGATGGTCGGTAATCGGCAGGCCGCTAGTGGAGGCGGCTTCCGCAGCGCTGGGAAAGACGATGTGGTGCGGCGGTCCGTGCCGGCGCGCCCAACTGGTGGCAAATGCGCCGCCCTGCAACGCCTTGCGCTGGGGCGCGTATTTCGGCGGAAAAAATGTGAACTGCCATTGCCCAAGATAGAAGATCAGGCAGACGGTCAGGTAGAGCGCGACGACAGCCAGAACGGTGACCGCCAGGATCGCCTTGACCAGCCAGCGGCCGCTGACCAGCTCCTCCTGCTCTGGATCAGAATTAATGAATGGCCCACTGTGGGACGCGCTTGCTCGCGATGCTTCCGGTTTCCAGATCACTGAATCGAATTTAACACTGCGGCCATCCTGCGTCTCCCTATCTCCATTCACAGTGTGATTGGAACCGCCCAGCGGACAATCCATTCCATTCGCGGCCGCACTGCACCCTCCAGGCAGCATGGAAATCTATAATCGAGTATGGGGAAATTCGATCTTGAATCCCCGATTTGTTGTCTTCATCGATCGCAAGAAGGGAATCCGCTCCATGGCGTCCGAAGATGTCGCAGTGGGTATTCAGGCCGGGAACACACCGGCGCAGACCGGTTCCAGCAAACACATTGTGAACGACTTCAGCATCCAGGCCGGCACCGTCAACGGTTCCGGATCGCAGTCGGCCAACAACGTCCTGCTGCGCAGCATTTTTCGCATGGGCATTCCCGTCAGCGGAAAGAACCTTTTCCCCTCCAACATCGCCGGGCTACCCACCTGGTACACCATCCGCGCCAGCAAGCAGGGGTACATCGCGCGCAAAAAAGAGATTGACATCGCCATTGCGATGAATCCGGAAACGGCGAAGGAAGACATCCTGTCGCTGGCCGCCGGAGCGGTTGCCATTTACGACGAGTCGCTGAACCTGGCCCAATACCGCGATGACATCATCTGCTATCCCGTACCGTTCGACAAGATCACCGGCGCGGTCTGCTCCGACGGCAAGCTGCGCAAGTTGGTCCGCAACATGGTGTATGTCGGGGTGGTGGCGCAACTGCTCAAAATGGATATGGCGTGCGTGGAAAAGGCGCTGCGCAAGCAGTTCGCCAGGAAGCAGAAGGCCGCGGACCTGAACTGGTCGGCGGTGCAGGCGGGGTTCAACTTCGCCGCGCAATCGCTGGTGAAGCGCGATCCGTTCGTGCTTGAAAAAATGCACGCCACAGAAGACAAAATTATCATCGATGGCAACGCCGCCGCCGCGCTGGGAGCGATGTTCGCCGGTGTCACCGTGGTGACGTGGTATCCCATCACGCCGTCATCTTCCGTCATCGAACAGTTGATCGGATACCTGCGCAAGTACCGGACCGCCCCGGACGGCAAAGCCACCTTTGCCGTGGTGCAGGCGGAAGATGAACTGGCCGCCATCGGCGGCGTCATCGGCGCCGGCTGGGCGGGCGCGCGCTCGATGACCGCGACCTCCGGCCCCGGTATTTCCTTGATGGCGGAGTTTGCCGGCCTGGGCTATTTCGCCGAAATCCCCGGCGTCATCTTCGACATTCAGCGGGTCGGCCCTTCGACCGGCATGCCCACCCGCACCATGCAGGGCGATCTGTTGAGCGTTGCCTACCTTTCCCACGGCGACACCAAGCACGTGATGCTGCTGCCGGGTAGTGTGAAGGAGTGCTTCGAGTTTGCCATCGAGGCGTTCAACTTGTCGGAGCGCTTACAGACGCCGGTGTTCGTTCTTAGCGATCTTGACCTGGGTATGAACAACTGGATGTCCGAGCCGTTCGTTTATCCGGATAAGCCGCTCGACCGCGGCAAGGTATTGACTGCGGAGCAAGTCAAAGAGGGGGGCGGATTCGCGCGCTATCGCGACGTAGACGGCGATGCAATTCCATATCGCACGCTGCCGGGAACCGATCATCCGCTGGCCGCCTACTTCACCCGCGGCAGCGGCCACAACGACCGGGCCCAGTACAGCGAACGTCCGGACGACTACGAAGGCATCATGGAGCGGCTGGCGCGCAAGTTCGAGACTGCGCGCACGCTGGTGCCCGCGCCAGTGGTGGCGCAGACGGGAAAGTCGAAGATTGGCCTCATTGCGTTCGGTACCTCGGACTTTGCCGTGGAGGAATCGCGCGACCAGTTGCTGAAAGAGTACGGCGTCCAGACCGATTACCTGCGGCTGCGCGCCTTTCCTTTTTCGCATACCGTGCATGAGTTTATCGCCAGCCATCAGCGGGTGTACGTCATTGAGCAGAACCGCGATGCGCAAATGCTGAGCTTGCTGAAGCTCGATTTACCGGCCGACCAGACAACCAAGCTGCGCAGCATTCGCCACTTCAACGGACTGCCCATCGACGCGCGCTCCGTTACCGACGCGTTCGTGATGCAGGAGGAAATCTAAATGGCTACGACACTGAATCCACCGACCCCAAAGACGAACCGCCTCGGGCTGCAGGTGCTCGACTACCGCGGCGGCAAAACGACGCTGTGCGCCGGCTGTGGCCACAATTCCATCTCCGAGCGCATTATTGATGCTTTTTACGAGATGGGCATTCAACCCGAGCGGGTGATGAAGCTGTCCGGCATCGGCTGCTCGTCGAAAAGCCCGGCCTATTTTCTGAACCGCTCGCACAGCTTCAACAGCGTGCACGGGCGCATGCCCTCGGTCGCCACCGGGGCAATTCTTGCCAACCGCACCATGCTGGGCCTGGCGGTCAGCGGCGACGGCGATACGGCTTCCATCGGATTCGGGCAGTTCGGGCATCTGATGCGCCGCAACCTGCCGCTGATTTACATCATCGAGAACAACGGCGTCTACGGCCTCACCAAGGGCCAGTTCTCGGCCACCGCCGATGTCGGCTCGACGCTGAAGACCGGTGTGGTGAACGATCTTCCGCCCATCGACATGTGCATCATGGCGGTCGAGTTGGGTGCAACCTTTGTCGCGCGCTCGTTCTCCGGCGACAAAAAACAACTCCTGGCTTTGCTGAAGGCCGCCATCGCGCACAAGGGAACGGTGATCCTCGACGTGATCTCCCCCTGCGTCACGTTTAACGATCACGAAGGCTCGACCAAAAGCTACAAGTACATGCAGGCGCATGAAGACGCCATTTCTGAGGCCGGCTTCGTGCCGCACTTTGAGGACATCACGGTCGATTACGACCCGGGAACCACCTATGACGTGGAAATGCACGACGGCTCCCACCTACGCCTGCACAAACTGCACGAAAGCTACAATCCGACCGATCGCATGTCCGCCGTGCAGGCGCTGATGGAAGCCAATCGCAAGGGCGAAGTGTTGACCGGCATGTTCTACATCGATCCCAAGAAGCCGGACTTTACCGAGCTGCTCGGTATGGTGCCGGAGCCTCTGGCGACGCTGCCGCAGGAGCGCACCCGCCCCACCCAAAAAGTGCTGGACGAGGTGATGGAGTCGCTGCGATAGGGCTGTTTAGAAGGGATCGGCGGTCCCCGGCGTTCGATCATGCCATTCCGGGACCGGCTCGGCGCTTTGCACCCAGGCGGTATAGATCATGTCGCGGAGCATGGCCGCCCCCGCAGCCAAGCGGGCGCTGGTGAAGGCGCGGGACTGGGCCGATCCGTGGCCGAAGAATGCTCCCTGCTTGTACAGCCGGTAGACTTCCGGGACGTAGGAGTGCGTGGTTCGCAGGTAGGCGACGAAATCCCGGAAGGGGTGCTTCAATATCCGAGGTGCGACCGGAACCAGGGGCCGAACCTCGCTGGCGCGAATATTGTCGTGGACAAATTCGGTCTCGAATAGGCTGTGAATGCCACGACGCCGGGTGAAGCCTTCCGGGTCCGATCGTTCGACCCACCCGTCGTAATCGATGGTTGTATGCAGCGGCTGCGAGCCATCGCCGGCGTAGTGACCCAGCCAGCCAACGTCGTACAGAATTGCCTGCTCGACTCCATACGGATCTTTGTGCGCGGCGACGATGGCGCGGTAGTCCCGCATGTCGTCCCGCAGACGCTCGAAGACCTCGTCGGCTTGCCAGGGCAGCAGGCCCACTCTCTCAGGCGTCAATCTGTACGCTATTTCCGGGTCATGTCGTCGGGCCGCGGCCAGGTCGCGAAAAAATTCGAAGCGGCGGTCGGGCAGGCCATGCGGGGCCACCATGTCGGCCAATTCCAGGTCGATGAAATGGTCCGGGGCCTGCGCGGCGCTCAACTCCGGCTCCGCCGCCGACCGCCAGCGGTCCGCTTCCGGACCGAGATACACGATTTCGTCCAGCGCCCTCGGAGTGCGCAGAAACGCCGGCATGCTGGTGGGGAGCGTCTGGACGGCGACGCAGTTGATGATTCGGTGCCCGTCCTTTCCCCAGCCAAACGAAAACGGAACGGCGAAAAACAGCAGGAAAAGCGCCAGCAAGAACGCACCGGTCCTGAAGCGGAGGGTAGCTGGAGGAATCTTCATGTGAGCCAGAATTATACGGTTCCCGTGCCGGAGACCGGGCGGGAATCTTTCCTCGTGGGGAACACCCACAATGATCGCAAATCTCGCATCTTACAAGGAGTAGGCGCCCGTGCGGTTTTGCAACGCTGCGGACGTGCGGTATGATTCCGGCGAAGGGTTATCGCGCGTGTCATGGTCGCAACGAGCGTACATGGGCGCAGGTTGGTGAGGGGGAGAAAACGATGCGGAGCGGGAAAGTATTGCCTAGATTGCTGGTCGCGTTGCTCGTAGCGGGGGTTGGATACGCGGGAGCGCCGGTTCTATTGGGTCCTTCGGCGTGTGCCTACGCCGCCAACGACAATGGCGGCTCGGATGCGCAACTGGAGCAGGCGGTCAGGAAGCAACTCCACGGGAAAAATTATTCGGAAATTACGGTGAGCGTTAACAATGGTACCGTCACGCTCTCCGGCGAGGTGAAGCTCTACGCTTACAAGGTGGATGCGGTCAAAAAAGCGAAGAAGGCCCGCGGCGTTCAGAATGTCCAGGACAATATCGCGGTCGGCGGTCCCAATATTCCCGATCAACAGCTACAGCACAAGCTGCTGCAGGGCATTGAGGTGGACCGTGTCGGCTTTGGACAAGCCTTCGACGCAATCGGCGTCACGGTTCACAATGGGATTGCAACCCTGGAGGGCCATGCGCTGGGCCCGGTTGCAAAGAGCTCCGCGGTTTCCCTGGCGCGCAATACTCCGGGGGTGAAGGGTGTAGTTGACAACATTCAGGTTGCGCCCGTTTCTCCCCTCGATAATCGAATCCGCGTAGCTACCTATCGCGCGATCTATGGATTTTCCGCGTTGCGGCGCTATGCGCAGGTTCCTTCGAAGCCCATCCGTATCTCGGTTGTCAATGGTCACGTAACGCTCTACGGAGTGGTCGACAGCCAGATGGACAGACAACTGGCCTACACGCGGGCCATGCAGGTCCCGGGCGTATTTTCTGTGAAGAACGAACTGATGGTGCAGGGGAATAACTAGGTTTTTTTGGCGCCATTCGTCAGACTTCGGGCAACATTTTGTCACTTCGACAAGATGTTGCCCAAACTGTTTAAGCAACATATTCTCATTTCGGCAACGTGTTTTCGAAGCAGCGGAACGCCTGCTGGTCGATCGCAGCCGAATTCCTAATGCCCCGCGCCACGGGCGCCCTTTTTCGCGACAGTTTTCCTCAGTGTCCAGACCACCGGCAGGCAGGCGAACGAGGCGATACCCAGGTAGCGGAAGACATCCATGTAGGAGAGCAGCGCTGCCTGCTGGTTCAGGTTTTGGTAGATGCGGCCGATGGCGCCGGCGCCTGCCATGGCGTGGCCGATCTTCGGTGCGAGTGCGCCGACTCCCTCCGCAAGCCGCTGCTGGTACATGCGTCCGGAGGGGGTCAAATTTCCCACCAGGCTGGTCTGGTGGATCTGCTCGTGCCGGGTCACCAGGGTCTCGGTGATTGAAATCCCGATGCTGCCGCCCACGTTCCGCAGCAGGTTGTAGAGGCCAGTGGCGTTACCCATTTCCTCATTCGACAAATACGCGACCGCGGTGGTGGAGAGGGGAATGAACACCATTCCGGAACCGAAGCCGCTGATGATGATGGCCCAGATGAACGTCCATTGCGAAATGCCCAGAGTCACTTCGCCAAACCAGATGCCACAGATGCCGAACAGAAAAAATCCTCCGCCGATCAACCATCGGTTGTCGAGCTTGGCGGTCAGATAGCCGATGATGGGCATGGCAATGACGGCGCCCAGGCCGCGGGGACTCACGGCAATCCCTGCGTTATAGGCGGTATAGCCCAGCAGTTCCTGGTAGAAGAGCGGCAACAGTATGATTAGCCCATAGATGCAGCCGCCAAACAAGGCGATCAGAAGGCAGCCCAGCGCGAAGTTTCGATGTCGAAAGATACGCAGGTCGACCAGTGGCTGTTTCTGCCGGAACATGCGCACGACGAAGCCGATAAACGCGACAAAAAGAATCAGGGTGGCCCAGCGGATCCAGGTGGCCCCGAACCAGTCGTCCTGCTGGCCCTTGTCGAGGATCACCTGCAGGCACCCAAGCCAGACGGCCAGCAAGCCCAGGCCGATGCCGTCCAGCTTTCCCGGCCGCGCGTTGGTGATGTAGTCCGGATCGAAGACATAACGCGAGATCATGATGAAGGCCAGGATTCCGACCGGGATGTTGATGTAGAAGGCCCAGCGCCAACTGTAGGCGTCAGTCAAATAGCCGCCCAGCGTGGGACCGAGGATAGGCGCGACGACGACCCCGAGGCCGAACAAGGCCATCGCCTGACCGCGCTTTTCCGGCGGAAAGGTTTCGAGAAGGATCGACTGCGACATGGGCTGCAGCGCGCCGCCGCCAGCGCCCTGCACGGCGCGCGCCACCAGGATCATGCCCAGGCTGGTGGCGGAGCCGCACATGAAGGAGGCGACCGTGAAGATCACAATGCAGATAAGCAAAAATCTCTTGCGCCCGAAGCGTTGCGCGCACCATCCGGTAATAGGCAGCACAATGGCGTTGCAGACCAGATAGCTGGTGAGCACCCAGGTAGCCTCCTCGGTGCTCGTGCTCAGGCTGCCGGCAATGTAGGGCAGCGCCACCGAGGCGATGGAGGTGTCGATCACCTCCATAAAGGTGGGTAGAATCACCGCCAGCGCAATCATCCACGGATTGAGCCGGTGAGGATTGCCTTCCGTGATTGCCTGGGACTGAGTCGCCATCCGATACGATTTTCCTGAATGAGTTAAGGATGCACCAGTGACGCTGCGCCGCGATGGGCCAATCGCCGCGCCGGATTACGGTAGTAGTGCGGATGATACAGGGCTACTTCATTTATTCAGAGTGGGGAAAAAGTTCCACTGGCCTTAGATGCTGCCGCACATTCGATCGAACCATCGAACCATGGAAATCGAGCTATGAAAAATGTTGCCGCATCGCCTTCCGTTGCCCCAGGCGCAGGCTGCAACCCTCTACACTGGAAGAATACGGCCTTCCGGCCCAACAGAGGACGACGCCATCATGGCAGCCACCGCGCTCGGAAAAATGACCGGCAACCTGCGCACGACGCTGGAGATGATCAAGTGGGAGCACTCGATCTTCGCGCTGCCGTTCGCCCTGACCGGGGCGATGCTGGCCGCGCGCGGACTGCCGGCATGGCGGGTACTGTTCTGGATCGTGGTCTGCATGGTGGCGGCGCGCTCGGCGGCGATGGCCTTCAATCGTTGGGCGGATGCCGAACTGGACCGGGCCAATCCGCGGACCGCAATGCGGGCGATTCCGGCGGGACTGCTGACACGCCGGTTTACGGCCGGCTTCACGCTGGCGGCCTCGGCAATTTTCATCTTCGGCGCCAGCCAGTTGAACCGGCTCACGCTGATTCTCTCGCCGGTTGCGCTGGCCGTGGTGCTTTCCTATTCCTACGCCAAGCGATTCACCCGCTTGTCCCACGTGGTGCTGGGCCTGGCGCTGGGGATTGCGCCCTCCGCTGCATGGATCGCCGTTCGCGGCTCTCTGGACCCGCGCATCCTAGTGCTGACCGGCGCGGTTCTGTTCTGGGTGGCTGGCTTCGACGTGCTGTATGCCTGCCAGGACTGTGAACACGACCGGCGGGCCGGGCTCTATAGCATTCCCCAGGCCTTTGGCCTGGAGGCCGCTTTCTGGGTGGCGCGCCTCATGCACCTTGCGATGTTGGGTCTGCTGGTTGCGCTGATCGTGCTGTTTAACCTGGGTGCGATTGCCATCGCGGGGGTCATCGTCGTGGCGGCGATGCTGCTCTACGAACACACCCTGGTTTCTCCCCACGACCTGACCCGGATGAACGCCGCCTTCTTCACGATGAACGGGATTATTTCTTTCGCCTTTTTTATCGCGGTGGCGGCCGACCTGCTGCACCGCTGAAGCGATACAGCTCCGAAGGGAACCGCGGCAGATCCGGCTGGAAACAGAATCGCGCCCGGCGATGACCCTCCGGGCGCGATTCGTTGTTATTTGCCTCCGGTTTCTGCCTGCCCCTGCATTGCAGTTCGGGCAGGAGCCTTAGGCGGTGTGCTTCTTGGCTTGGTCGATGCGGTGCTGCTCCTTGGCGGCGTCGATCTTCTCGTTCACGCGGTCCTTGACGTGCTTGGCCTTGTCGGCGATGGCCTGGCGTGTCTCGTGAGACTCTTCCGCCGCATTCTGATTGGCGGCATCCTTCACGTTGCCCCACGCTTCCTTGGCGTTGCCCTTGACCTGATCGGCGACACCGCGATTCGCCATTTCCTTATTGCCGACCGCTTCGCCGACACCCTGTTTCACTTTTCCTTTTACCTGATCTGTTTTTCCAGAAACCTGATCTTCATTCATGGGGAGTACTCCCTTCCTGCTGTGCGCCGTCCTCCCGTGCATGGTAGAGGCGGCAAATATGTAGTGGCGGCGAAACCGCTTTTCGTTCCGGCCCCGCTGCTTCGAGGAAAATGCCTGGCGGCCCGGAACTACGAGTTCTTTTGGACCGCGTCCTTTACATCGCCCCAGGCTTCTTTGACGTTCCCCTTTACCTGATCGGCAACACCGCGATTGGCCATCTGGTCATTTCCGACGGTTTCGCCAACCTCCTGCTTGACTTTTCCTTTTACCTGATCGACTTTTCCAGCAACTTGATCTTCATTCATTGGGGACTCCTTCCGGTTGTGCGACGAGCTCCAGCGTGTGGCTGGAGGCGGCGCGATGTGGATTGCGGGCGCTGGAGTGCAAGTCCGACGCCCGCCGTTGGTGCGTGCTAGAGTGCCGAGCGTCTTCCCCCTAGAACGGCAAAGATGAGGACAATGATCGCGATGACCAAGAGGATGTGGAAATACCAGACCGCTACATGGAATCCGATAAAGCCGATCAGCCACAGGATCAGAAGAATTACGAATAAGGTCCACAACATATGTTTTTGTCTCCTTACGGTCGTGAAGCCGGGTACCTGTGATAAGTTGCGCGTTAGGCGGTGGAAGGTTGCCGGAGCCGTGATGAAACTCTACATTTGCTAATTTTCCGAAATGAGGTGACGATGCGGATCGCAATCCAGGGAGAACTGGGATCGTTCAGCCATGAGGCGGCTTTGACGATGGTTCCAAAGGGGATCGTGGCCCCATGCCGCACTGCGGCGGACGTGCTGCGGGAGTTGGACTGTTCCGAAGTGGAGGCGGCAGTAGTGCCGGTGGAAAACAGCCTGGCCGGCTCGGTGATCGATTTTTACGACCTGTTTTTCGAGCATGAGTTCGTCATCGAACGCGAATTGCAGATGCGGATCCGCCATAACCTGATCGCGGCTCCCGGCACCCGCCTGGAAACCGTGCGTCATGTGCTGTCCCACCCGGTGGCACTGGCGCAGTGCAAGGAATTTTTCGCCGCTCACCCTCGTTTCAAGGCCACCAGCTTTTACGACACCGCCGGCAGCGTGCAGCACGTGATGCGGGAGCAAAAGTCGGAACTAGCGGCGATCGCCAGCCGGCAGGCGGCGGTCGAGTACGGCGGGGAAATTTTGCTGGCCGGCATCGAGGACCATGCCGAAAGCTTTACCCGCTTCTGGCTGATCCGCCGCCGCGGCTCAGTCCCAACCGAAGCCGCGCCCTCCAAACTGTCGCTGGTATTTTCCCTGGAGAACCGGCCCGGTGCATTGCTCGAAGCTTTGGGCGTGTTTGCCGCACGCCAGTTGAACCTGACCAAGATCGAATCCCGGCCCATCACCGGCAAGCCGTGGGAGTATATGTTCTACGCCGACGTCACCCTGCCGCCCAGTGCCGACCCGGATGCAGTGATCGAGATGCTGCAGAAAATCTGTCCCGTGGTCAAGGAGCTGGGCCGCTACTCGGCTTCAAATTATGCATCGAATTAAGGAGCGGGGCTTCTCGATCTTCATCCGAAGAAACACCCCCGGCCGTTCCGTCGTACTCCAGTGGGGATGAGGTTTTTTGGCGCTCTACCGGATCAATTGGATTCCGCAAGATTTGCAACTTCGGCGAAGATTTAGCGTCTATATGTCATAAGGTTTGATAGAGGGTGACTCATGTCTAGCGATTTTCTAAGCGTCATTCATCCCGGCGAACGCAAAGGCCGGGACAAGGGCGATTCCCGACAGACCTATCCCGTGCTTCCCGTGCGGGACACCGTTCTGTTTCCCCATGCCGTGCTTCCCTTGACCGTTGGCCGGGAGAGTTCGATCCAGCTCGTCCAATCTTTGGGGGAAGAGAAAACCATCATTGTGGTCGCCCAGCGCGAAGCGCGTATGGATGCCCCTGGACCTGCCGATCTGTACGGGGTGGGGACACTGGCGACTGTCCATAAAGTAGTCAAAATGCCTAACCAGAGCCTCTTCGTCTTTACCGAGGGGACGGAGCGGGTGAAGTTGACGGAGTTCGACCAGTCGGCCCCTTACATAACCGCCGAAGTCGAGATCATTGAGGACGCCGGCGCGGCCCACAGCCCTGAGGTTGAGGCGCTGCAGCGGAACATCCTGTCGCAGTTTCAGCAGATCGTGACTTCCTCGCCGACATTGTCCGACGAGCTGCAGACCATCGCCTTGAACATCGACGAACCGGGGCGGCTGGTGGACTTCATCTCATCCTCTCTGCCGATCCTGACCACGGTCGACAAGCAGGAGCTTCTGGAAACGCCGGACGTGCTGGCGCGGATGCAGCGCATCAACCGGCACCTGGCCAAGGAGCTGGAAGTCCAGCAACTGCGGAACAAGATCCAGACCGAGGTGCAGGACCAGGTGCAGCAGTCGCAGCGGGACTATTACCTGCGCGAACAGTTGAAGGCAATCCAGAAGGAACTCGGCGAAATGGACGAGGGCCAGAAGGACATCGACGAGCTGCGCGAAAAACTAGAAGCCGCCGGGATGCCGGAGGCGGTGAAGAAGGACGCGCTGAAGGAGCTGAACCGCCTGTCGCGCATGTCGCCGATGGCGGCGGACTACTCGATTACGCGCAACTACATCGAGTGGCTGGCGATCCTGCCGTGGGCCAAGTCTTCGGGCAGCGAAGTCGACATCCTCAAGGCGAAGGAGATTCTCGACGAGGACCACTACGACCTGAAGAAGGTGAAGGAACGTATCCTCGACTACCTGGCCGTCCGGCGGCTGAAGCCGGATATGAAAGGGCCGATCCTGTGCTTTGTCGGACCTCCAGGCGTGGGCAAAACTTCGCTCGGCCGCAGCATTGCACGCGCTCTGGGGCGGAAGTTCCAGCGGATTTCCCTGGGCGGCATGCACGACGAGGCGGAGATTCGCGGCCACCGGCGCACCTACATCGGCGCCATGCCGGGGCAGATCATGCAGTCGCTGCGCCGCGCGGAGACCAACGACCCGGTTTTTATGTTGGATGAAGTCGACAAACTGGGGCGGGACTTCCGCGGCGATCCGTCTTCGGCGCTGCTCGAAACCCTGGACCCGGAGCAGAATTTCACCTTCCGCGACAACTATCTCGATGTACCGTTCGACTTGTCGAAGGTGCTGTTCATCTGCACCGCAAACATGCTCGACCCCATCCCGGAGCCACTGCGCGACCGGATGGAGATCATCGAGCTGACCGGCTACACGGAAGACGAGAAGGTGCATATCGCACACCGATATCTGATTCCACGGCAGGTCAAGGAGAATGGCATCACCGCCGAAGACATAGAGTTTCCCGAAGAGAGCTTGCGCAGTATCGTGCGCCATTACACGCGCGAGGCGGGCGTTCGGAAGCTTGAGCAATCGATCGGAACTGTGTGTCGCAAACGAGCGCGTCGCAAGGCCGAAGGCGAGGCAGAGAAGCTGGTCGTCACCCAGGAAATAGTGCAGGAGTTTCTGGGCGGCATCAAGGTCCGCGTCGAAACCGAGATCGCCGAGCGTACGCAGCGGCCCGGAGTGGCGGTGGGCCTGGCCTGGACGCCGGCGGGCGGGGAAATCCTGTTCATTGAAGCCAACCGCATGAAGGGCAAGGGCGGCTTTACCATGACCGGGCAGATCGGCGAAGTGATGCAGGAGTCGATGCAGGCGGCGTTGACCTGGGTGCGTTCGAATGCGAAGATCCTCAGCCTGAAGGAGGACTTCAACGCCGAGGTAGATCTCCACGTCCATATTCCGGCCGGGGCGATTCCCAAGGACGGTCCTTCGGCGGGTGTGACCTTGGCGACCACGCTGGTTTCTCTGATGACGGACACGCAGGTGCGCCCGTTGACGGCGATGACCGGCGAGATTACGTTGAGCGGCAATGTGCTGCCGGTCGGCGGCATCAAGGAGAAGTTCCTGGCAGCGCGCCGAGCCGGGGTCCGCGACATCATTCTGCCGGAGGAAAACCGGCTGGATGTGGGAGAGGACCTGCTCCCGGAGCAATTGGAAGGCGTCACCATCCATTACGCGCGCCGCATCGAGGACGTACTGGCGGTAGCGCTTCCGGACGCGCTCAAGCCGCGAGTTCGAGAGGAGCTGGTGCAGCAGCAGGAGCAGTTGCAGCAGCAGGAAGCGCCGGTGATGGCGGCTCGCACGTAAGTCGGGAGCACGGGAAAATACCTCGCGGTTTGTTTCAAGACCGCGAGGGTCTTTTTCCGCTTCAGTTTACGGGTTTCTTCTGACAAACTTTTTTAGAGTCACACTCGAATTCCATGCTGACCGTTGGCCACTCCACGCTACCGATTGAAGTTTTTCAGCACGCGCTCCAGGAAAACGGTGTGCGGTTGCTGGTCGATGTGAGGACCATTCCCAAATCGCGCCATAATCCTCAATTCGGCGGGGAAGTGCTGGCGGCCAGTCTCCAGTCGAGCAGCATTGCTTATCGCTGGATGCCGGAGCTGGGCGGACTGCGTCACGCGCGCAAGGATTCGATCAACACGGGTTGGCGCAACGCCAGCTTTCGCGGGTACGCCGACTACATGCAGACGGACGCATTCGCCGGGGCGCTCGGGGAGCTGCTGGCGCTCGACGAAGCCACAGCGGCCGCCATCATGTGTTCCGAGGCGGTCCCATGGCGATGCCATCGGTCGCTGATCGGCGACGCTTTGCTGGTGCATGGGCACGCCGTTGAGGATATTTTTGTCAGCCCGGCAGGGAAGACGCACCGCAGGCCGCATGCGATGACTTCTTTCGCGCGTGTGGAGGGTGCGCGAATCTGGTATCCGGCGGAGCTGGCGCAGCAGGAGTTGCCGCTGGCGGAGCCGAAGACCCCGCGTGAATCCGCCGGTTAACGGGGCGGCTTCAGGAGCATGCAAAACCCAGTCTCAATTGTGGGAAACGGGGCACCGGTGTTGCTGTTCATCGCCGCCGAGAGAACGCACTACACTGGAGCCATGCGGGTACGGGTGCTGCGGTTTGGCGCGTTGCGAGACGCGATGGCGCTGGAGAGCGAGACTGTTGAGCTGCCCGAGGCGGCCACGGTTGCGGACTTGATCGAGCGCTGCATGGAGGCCGCCCCGGAAGCCCGCAGGTTCCTGGGCTCCATTGCTGTGGCGGTGAATCGCGAGTACGCCGCGCATACCCAGATTTTGCGCGACGGAGATGAGGTCGCCCTGCTGCCGCCGGTCAGCGGCGGGTGCGATCTGGTCCGGCTGCAGCGGGAACCGATCGAAGTCGCAGCCTTGCTGGCGCAGTTGCACGACGGCGGCGACGGCGCGGTGGTCACCTTCGATGGCGTGGTCCGCAACCATACTCGCGGCCGGCCAACCCTCTATCTCGACTACGAAGCGTATGAGGAGATGGCGCTCAACCAGATGCAGGCGCTGGTGGAGGATGCCAAGGCCCGCTTTGCCGTGCGGGCCATTGCGCTGGTACATCGGCTGGGCCGGCTGCAGATCGGCGAAACCAGTGTCTGGATCGCCGTCGCCTCGGCGCACCGCTCGCCCGCTTTCGATGCCTGCCGGGCCATCATCGACACCCTCAAGAAGACGGTTCCCATCTGGAAGAAGGAATATTTTATAGACGGCGCAGTGTGGGCCGACGGCGAGCCTTTCCCTGCGGAAATTACCACGCAATCTGGCGTTCTCGGGGAGTGAAGCCAACTGCCATCTCGGCTGGAGTCTTTGTGTCCGCTTTGTCGATTGAGCAGGTGCTGCACGATACTGGAGGAGCCATGTCCACATCGCCCGCCCATCAACCCTCCGCTGCCCACCCCATCCGTTCGATGACGGGATTTGCGCGCATCGCTGGCGTTACCGCCGGCAATCAGGCATTCGTGCTCAGCCTCAAGAGCGTTAACCATCGCTTTCTCGATCTGCAGTTCCATCTGCCGAACGGCATGGACGCGCTCGAAATGGAGTGCCGCAGGATGCTGAAGGCGCAACTGGTGCGCGGGCATGTCGAACTACGTCTTTCCGTCCAGCGGAACAATATTGACCCATCTACCCGCCACAATCCCGAGGCCATCCGCGCGTATGTGGATGCCTTCCGGGCGGCGGCCAAGGAAAACAATCTTCCCGCGCAGCCGGACCTGAACGTGGCTTTCCGTCTGCCCGGCGCATGGCTGACGGAGACCGGCGGATCGGACGAGGAGCAGACGGAGATCGCGGTCGCCGCCGCCGCCTGCGTACTGCCCGCCATTGAAAGCCTGAATACCATGCGGGAGCAGGAAGGCGCAGCGCTGGCTGAAGAGCTGCGCCGGACCCTGGGGCGGCTGCGCGCCTATGTGGAAGAACTGGTCGGGTTGCGCGGGGGCATGCAGCAGGCGCACATGGAGCGCATCGAGCAGAAAATGCGCGAGCTGCTGGGCGAGGGCAGTGCGCCGGACCCCGACCGCATTCTGCAGGAGGCGGCGCTGCTGGCCGAACGCAGCGATGTGGAGGAAGAGATGGTCCGCATGCGGGCGCACATCGATCACTTTGAGGAAATGCTGCGGAAGGGTGGGGAAGCAGGCAAGAAGCTTGACTTTCTGTTGCAGGAAATGACGCGGGAGGCCAACACTACGCTGTCGAAGACCGGCAGCATCGCCACCCGGAGCCTGCGGATTACGGAACTGGGCCTGGCGATGAAGTCGGAGATTGAAAAAGCACGCGAGCAGGTACAGAACCTCGAGTAAGCTACTTACAAAACACATTCGCAACGCTTGAGGAGACTCCGGACCGTGGCTGGACTTCTATTCATCCTTTCCGCGCCTTCCGGTTCCGGAAAATCGACGCTGGTCAGTCAGCTTCGCTCGATGGTGAGCGATCTGGATTTTTCCGTTTCCTGGACTACGCGCGCGCCGCGCGGCTCTGAGCAGGAGGGCCGCGAGTATCACTTCACCACGCGGGAGGAGTTTGAGCGCGGCATCGCCGCCGACAAATTCCTGGAGCACGCCGACGTGTTCGGCAACTATTACGGCACTGCGCGCACGAGTCTTACCCAGGCCGCCGCGCATGGCCGCGATCTGCTGCTCGATATCGACGTGCAGGGTGCGTCGCAGGTGCGGCGCAGGATGCCGGAGGCGGTGAGCATTTTTATCCTGCCGCCGGACCCGGAGGTGTTGGCCCTGCGGTTGAACAACCGCAGCCGGGCCGAGGGCGGCGTGCCCCGCGAGGTGGTTGAAAAGCGGCTGAACACGGCGCGACACGAGATTGAAAAATATCGCGATTATCGCTATGTGCTGATCAACGACGTGCTGGACCGGGCGGCCGAGGAACTTTCGGCAATCGTAAATGCCGAGCGGGCAAACGCCATCGCGGCGGGCGGCGGCGACCCGGGGAACGGCGAGGTGGCGCGTGCGAGGGGGTTAGCTTGCAGATGCCTCCTCGAAAATTCCTACGATCGGCTGCAAACAGTTCTGGCGTCATTTGGAATATCCATGTAAGCTGGCTCCACTCCACAGCATCATATTTATGGGTTCCAGATGTATCCCCGCACGTCCACCCGTATCGCAGGAGGCTGTCCTATGGAACAAATTGCCTTGAAAGAAAGCAAATACCGCGCTGTCCACGTTGCCGCGCGCCGCGCTCGCCAGTTGCAGTCCGGATCGAGCCCCATCGTCCCCACTCGATCCACCAAAGCCGTTCGCATTGCTCAGGATGAGCTGCTGGCGGGTCTGATTCGATACATCGTGCCGGAAGGTCCGCGCCGCGAAGAGATGGGACTGCCCACCGGATATACACCAATCCTGCATAGCTAGCGCCGGCGCCTTCGTGCGTTCTTCAGGAGCGTACAATCGGACGCATGAAGGTGATGGTCGGCGTCTCCGGCGGTATTGCGGCCTATAAAGCCGCGGAACTGGTACGCGCCCTGCAGCAGCATGCCCTCGACGTACAGGTTGCGATGACGGAGGCGGCGCAGCGGTTTGTCACTCCGCTGACCTTCGCCAGTCTGACGGGTCATCGGGTGATTACCGGTCTGTGGGACAGCGACGGCCAGGTTCCGAACGCCAACTCCGCCATCGAGCACATTGCCGAAGCCCAGTCCGCTGACGCGCTGGTCATTGCGCCGGCGACCGCGGACATTCTTGCCCGGCTGGCCCACGGTATGGCGGACGACTTTCTAACCACCATGGCGCTGGCCACTCCGGCGCCGCTGGTTCTCGCACCCGCCATGAACGTGCAGATGTGGAACCACCCCGCCACCCAGGTAAATATTGCCACGCTGGCCGAACGCGGCGCGCGCATTGTCGCCCCGGAAAGCGGGTATCTCGCCTGTGGAATGACTGGCGATGGGCGCCTGGCGCAGACGGAGACCATTGTGGACGCGGTTCTGGCTGCGCTCGATCGGCGGAACGATCTGTCCAATGAAACCGTTCTGGTGACTGCGGGTGGCACCCACGAGGCGATCGATCCGGTGCGATATCTCGGCAATCGTTCCAGCGGAAAGATGGGGTATGCGCTGGCAGATGCGGCGCTGGCCCGCGGTGCGCGCGTCGTTCTGATCAGCGCGCCCACCCACCTGACGCCGCCGCCGGGCTGCGAATTGATCGCCGTCACCACAGCGGAGGAAATGCGCCGGGCGGTACTAGACCGCCTGCCGGACGCGAGCCTGGTCATCAAGGCTGCCGCTGTGGCGGACTATCGCCCGCGTGCGCAGGCCGAGCAGAAGATCAAGCGCGAAGGCCCGATTACCCTGGAGCTGGAGCCGACCGACGACATTCTGGCCGAGGTGGTCCGTGCGCGTAAGCCGGGTACGCTGGCAGTGGGGTTTGCCGCCGAGACGGAGCGCCCGCTGGAACATGCCCGCGGTAAGCTGGCGCGCAAGGGCGTGGACGCGATCGTGCTGAACAATGTTGGCCGCCCGGGGATTGGGTTCGACTCCGACCGAAACGCGGTCACGTTTTTGACCGCGAATGCTTCGCATGAATTGCCGGAGATGCCAAAGCGCGCCCTGGCGGACCGTATTCTGGATGAGGTGCTGGCGCTGCGCCGCCCGGCGCGCATCCTCGCCGAGGGGAACATGATGTCCGCGCCTGCTTCGCGTTGAACCGCTATTTTTCGATGACCGATACTCTGCTCCCAGAACAGCGCCAGCAACTCGCCACCCTGCTTGCCTATTGCCGGGAAATGGGCGGCGTAGATTTTTTTCGGGATGCCGGATATGCGGCCACCTTACCCCTCAAACTCCAGGCCCCAATTCCACCTCCTTTGGACGAGACGCCCTCTACGATGCCCCGCACGCCGAGCCTCCTTGCCCCCCCTGCCGCGATCGATTTCTCCTCGCCCGCAATCGCACCCGAAAACCGCGCTGCCGCGTTGCAGGCGATTCGTGAAGAGATTGGCGACTGCACCCGTTGCCCGCTAGCGTTCGAGGGGCGCAACAAGATCGTTTTCGGCAACGGCGACCCCAATGCCGAGCTGCTGTTTGTCGGCGAAGGTCCAGGAGCGGATGAAGACGCGCAGGGCCTTCCTTTCGTAGGCCGCGGCGGCCAACTGCTGAACAACATGATTGCGGCGATGGGTTTGCGCCGCGAACAGGTCTATGTTGCGAACATTGTGAAGTGCCGGCCGCCAAAAAATCGCGTTCCGGAGCCGGTGGAGGCACTCACCTGTACGCCGTTTCTCTTTCAGCAGATTGGCGTGGTGCGGCCGAAACTGATCGTCGCCCTGGGCGCGACGGCGGCAACGTACATGACGGGAACAAAGGCGTCGCTTTCGGTGCTGCGTGGGAAATTGCACGATTGCATGGGGACCAGGCTGATCGTCACCTATCACCCCGCATACCTGTTGCGCGACCCGCGGCAGAAGGCGGAGGCGTGGAAGGATCTGCAACTCGCCATGAAATTTCTGCATCTTGAGCCGCCGAAACGCTGACGCGAACCGTCATTTCCCGCAGCGGCATCTCAACCGGTATGTCGCCTTTCCAGGGTAGCCGCAAAGTACGCAGGTAGAGTGCAGCACCCGCATCTCAGATACAAGGCCGCCTTTTGAAGGAGAAAGCATGGCACAGCACACGCAACTTGAAGCCGCGGACGGACATCATTTCGACGCGTATATCGCTCAGCCGAGCGGGGAACCGAAGGCGGGGATCGTCGTCCTGCAGGAGATTTTCGGCGTAACCGCACACATTCGCTCTGTTGCCGATCGATTTGCCCGAGCCGGATACCTGACCATTGCGCCCGCTCTGTTCGATCGCGCGGAGCGGAATGTCGAGTTGACGGACGATCCCAGTGTCGTGAAAAAAGGAATGCAATGCGCGCAGCAGATTCCGCCGGAGAAGACGCTCGCCGACATCGAAGCCGCCATCGAGTATCTGCGAGAGCACGGCGCCCACAAAGTCGGCGTCGTCGGCTACTGCTGGGGCGGAACGCTGGCCTGGTTGAGCAATACCCGACTGCATCCCGATGCGACGGTTACATACTATGGCGGCCGCATTGAGAACCATCTTGAGGAGAAGCCGCATGCCCCGGCGATGTTTCACTTCGGCCTGCAGGATACGCATATTCCGCAGACCGTGGTGGAGCGGCTGCGCCGGGCGCACCCGGAATTTCCGGTGTTTACCTATGACGCCGGACACGCTTTCAACAACGACACTCGCGCCAGCTACAACCAGAAGGCTGCCAAAGAGGCACAGCAGCGCACGCTGGCACACTTTGATGAATACCTGGTCGGTAAGGGCAAATAGAGCACTTGAGCTCAACCATCCGATTTCTTTTCTCCGCTATTCTTAGTTGAGAATGGCCAGCCTCGAACAGTCCGTGGATGCGATTCCGATCTACTGTGATGTCGCGCTGCCGGTACCGGTCGACCGCAGCTTTACCTATTCCATCTCCGGCGAGCAGCCTGTCATTGGCGGCCGCGTGCTGGTTCCGTTCCGCCGGGAGCAGATGCAGGGGGTTGTTGTCGCTCTACACCGGCAGCCGCCGGCCGGGGAGACGCGGCCTGTTCTGCGCGTGCTCGATCGCGAACCGGTGCTCTCCGCGGAACTGCTGCGACTGGGGACGTGGATCGCGGGCTACTATCTGGCGCCGCTGGGGGAAGTGTTACGGACCATGCTGCCGCTCTCGGCGGAGTTGCGGCGGGAAACGCTCTACTGCATCACGGAGCGGGGTCGCGCAAAACTGGCGGAGCCGGCTCAAAGGAAGTTCGATGAGTCCGGCGGGGAAGGCAGCGACCGTGCGGTCCTCGTATTCCTCAGCCAGAATGGCCAGGCGCGCGCTGCCACACTGCGAACAAAAACCTCCGCCTCCTCCGCCACACTGAACCAGTTGCTTGCAAAGCGCTGGGTAGAGCGTGAATCGAGCGTCGCGCCGCACGACCCGCGCCGCACAGCGCGCGTAGCCGTGCTGGTTGCCGAGGCACGCCTGCCCAAGCTGAATGAGAACCAGCAGCGTCTGCTAGCGGAGCTGGCCAGCGCCGGCGGACGCCTTCCGGTCAGCGAACTCCGGGCGCGCTCCTTGCCGGAGTCCACGCTGGGAACGTTGGTGCGGCGCGAGTTGGTACGGATCGAAGAAGTTCCGGTCGAGAGCTTTTTTGACCGCGCGAGTGATTTGCCAGGATCGCTGGTTCCCGTCGAAGCAATGCTGAACGATTCCCAGCGGGAGACCCTGCTGCAGATTGCCGCCAGTGTCCACGCACGGAAATTTCAGCCATTTCTGCTGCACGGCGTCACCGGCTCGGGCAAAACCGCCGTTTACATTGCAGCCATGCGACGTGCGTTGGACGCCGGTTTTTCCAGCCTGCTGCTGGTGCCGGAGATTGGATTGACGCCGGCGATGGGGTCGCAGTTGCACTCCTGTTTTGGTGACCAGGTGGCGCTGCTGCATTCCGCGCTGACCGCGGCGGAACGAACGGCGCAATGGCGTCGCATTCGCCGTGGCGAGGCGCGGGTTATTGTCGGCACGCGTTCGGCGGTGTTCGCGCCCATTGCGGACCTGGCGTTGATCGTGGTCGATGAGGAGCACGACACTTCCTACAAGCAAGCCGAACTGCCGCGTTACCATGCCCGCGATGTCGCGGTAATGCGAGCGAAATTTGCCGGGGCCACCGTCGTGCTTGGCTCCGCCACACCTTCGCTGGAGTCCTGGTCGAACGCCCAGCGCGGCAAGTACACGCTGCTCACCATGACGGATCGCATCGGCCTGCGTCCACTGCCGGAGGTTTCCCTGATCGACATGCGGCGGGAGTTTCTCGAAACCGGCAAGGAAGAACTGGTCTCGCGCGCGCTGATGGAAGAGATTGAAGCTACGCTGGGTCGCGGCGAACAGGCCATGCTGCTGCTGAACCGCCGCGGATACTCCTTTGTCGCGATGTGCCGGGCGTGCGGCGAAAAACTGCAATGCGAAAACTGCGCTATTGCGCTGACCCATCACAAGGCTCCCCATTCGGGTGAACCGCAACACCAGCGCATGGAGTGCCACTACTGCGGGTTTCACCGGGCGGTGCCGAAGCATTGCCCGGCGTGCGGCAGCGAACATGTTTATTTTTTTGGCGTCGGCTCCCAACAGGGCGAGGAGCGGCTGCAGGAGATATTTCCCCAGGCCCGCATCGCCCGCATGGACCGCGACACCATGCGCAACCATCGTGACTACGAGCGCATCCTGGCGCGGCTGCACAGCAGGGAAGTGAACCTGCTGGTGGGCACGCAGATGATCGCCAAGGGGCACGATATCCACGGCGTCACGCTGGTCGGCGTGATCGGCATCGATCACGCACTCAGCCTGCCGGACTTCCGCTCTGCCGAGCGCGTCTTTCAATTGCTGACCCAGGTCGCCGGCCGTGCGGGTCGCGGCGAGCTGCCCGGTCGCGTGCTGGTGCAGACCCATCACATGGACCACTACGCGATCCGCTTTGCCGCCGAGCACAATTACGCCGGCTTCGTTGAACAGGAATTGCGTTATCGCCGCCTGCTGCATTATCCGCCGGCGGCGGCCCTGGCCAACGTGCTGATTGAGCACAGCGATCTCGAGAAAGCGTCGCGGTGGGCAGGGCAACTGGGACAGTGGTTCCAGCACCAGACCATTCCCGGCGTGCGAGCGTTGGGGCCGGCGGCCGCGCCCATTGCCCGCATCAAGCGCGTTCATCGCTTTCATTTGATCTTGAAGTCGAGTGACCGCAAACAGCTTGCGACGGCCATCCGACGAATGCTGACATTCGCCGATTCCGCAGAAATTCCTCGCCGGTACGTTACGGTGGATGTGGACGCAGTGCAGTTGATGTAGACGAAATGGCTGCGATCGCCGATGACGCTCTGCGGCTTTCAAAGCGAAGCAGCCAGGGGTAGCAATTGGCCGGCTATCGTGGCATGTCGCGGTGGATAACCTTGACCGTGTAGCCGTCTTTTTGCAGCAACTTCTGCATCTCCTCGGCGATCATGACCGAGCGGTGCTGGCCGCCGGTGCAGCCGAACGCAACGCTCAGATAGCTCTTGCCTTCCTGCACGTAATGCGGCAGCAGAAAGGTCAACAACTCGTGCACCTTGCGAATAAATTCCTTCGTCTCGGGAAATTTGTGGATATAGCGGACGACTTTCGGGTCCTGTCCGGTGAGCGGGCGGAACTCCGGAATGAAATGAGGATTGGGCAGGAAGCGCACATCGAAGACGAGGTCCGCTTCCTGCGGTACGCCGTTCTTGTAGCCGAAGCTAATTGTGGAAATCAGCAGATTTTTCTCGCTGCTTTCCGTCTGAAACAGGCCGTTGATATGAGCCCGAAGCTCATGCACGTTGAAATTCGTGGTGTCGATGCAAACGTCGGCAATGTTCCGCAACGGCTCCATCAGATTGCGTTCCGATTGCACCGAGCGGCGGATCGTCTCGATGCGGCTGAGCGGATGGGGGCGGCGAGTTTCCGAGAAGCGGCGCAGCAGAACGTCGTCGGATGCCTCAAGAAACAGGAGTCGCGTGGACGTCGTCTGCCGCACCCGGCGCAGAATCTTCGGGAAACGATCGAGCTGCGCGCCCTCGCGCACATCGACCACCAGAGCGGCGCGGTTGATCTCCGGTGACTGCCGGATCAGGTCGGCGAAACGGGGGATCAGGTCCACCGGCAGGTTGTCGACCGAATAGTATCCAAGGTCTTCAAACGCCTTGAGCGCGGACAACTTTCCCGAGCCCGACATGCCGGTGACGATGACCAGTTCGTTCTCGCCCAGGCCACGTTTGCCATCCGCCTTTTTGGATTTTCGTGGTGCGCTCCCTGTTTTTCCGGCAGCTTTGGCTGAGCCGCAGTTTCCCGCCTGTGAATTTAAACGTTTCGAGCTACGCGTGCGCTTCATGCATCCTCTTCCGTGCGAGGGTGAAGGGAGCTACAGATCTTGTAAGATCTCGTCCCGAAAGGGTCAGGAAACTTCAATCAGCCGCACCATGCCGTCTCCGGCGCAGTGCAACACTTTCACGTCTCCGGACAGGTCTCGGAACACAAACACTTGCTGATCGCGGGACTCCGCCTCTTTCACCGCTTCGTCGATTGTCATGGGGCGAGCGGCCAGCGACTCCGGCGCGGGGATCACATGCATTCCCGATACTTTTCCATTGGAGGTCGCCGCTTTCTTCACGCGTTCACGGATACGCGCGGGGCGCTCCGGCACCACTGTAGGAAGAGCTGCGCTGATCGGCGTGCCCTGGCGTGTCTTTTCGATGCGGCTTTTCTTATGGCGGATCGCCTGCCGCTCCGCCTTATCGAGGGCCATCCGCAGGGCAATGGTAAGGTCAGGAGCCTCTCCCAGGCCAACCGCGGTATGGTGGCGGGCATTTACGGTAACTTCCGCGCTCGCCGCATGTTTCTGGGAACTGAAGATCACATGGGCGCTGGCCCCTTTTCCGACAAATTTCTCAATGCGAGCCAGACCCTCATCCGCTATCGCACGCAAAGCTTTCGTTACTTTCACTTTTCTACCAGTTAGTTCAGATTCCATGGGCCCTCCAGGTTTGCATTGATTTCTCCTATTGTGTCAGATGCGGATGCGGCGCTGATGTGTGCTGGGGATGCCCATGTCTTCTCGATATTTTGCGACCGTCCGACGGTTGACCGCGATCCCCTGCGACTGCAGCAGGCCGGCGATGGCGTCGTCGGTCAACGGCTTGCTGGAATCCTCTTCTCCGATCATCTTTTTTACCTTGCGCTTGAGCAGCAGCAGGGGCGTATCCGCGCCTTCCGGCCCGTTCACCGCCTCGGTAAAAAAGAAGCGCAGCTCGAATACGCCCTGCGGCGTATGGGCATATTTGTTTGCTACGGCGCGGCTTACGGTGGAGGCATGGACGCCGATCTCTTCCGCCACTTCCTTGATCATCATCGGTTTCAGCGCATCGACACCTTCCTCGAGAAACTCGCGCTGGCGCCGGACGATCACTTCGCAGGTGCGCAAGATCGTGTTCTTCCGCTGTTCGATATTGCGCATCAACTGGATCGCGGAGCGGTAGCGCTCCTTGACATAATCGCGCACCTCGCGCTCGGTGCCTTCCTGCGTCAACATACGGCGATACCCCTGGTTCAGGCGCAGTGTGGGCATCTCTTCATCGTTGATCAGGATCACGTATTCGTCATCGCGCTTGGCGAAGGCCACATCGGGCTCGATCAGTCGGGTCGTCTCGCGGTTGTAGCGCTGGCCAGGCTTGGGGTCGAGACCGCGAATGGACTCGATCGCCATCTGCACGCGGGGCGGCTTGCTGCCGGTCAGCTTGGCCAGCTCGCGGATATCGCGCTTCAGCAGGTGCGGCAGAAATTCATCGATGATCCGCCGCGCCAGCGTCATCACCGCGTCGGCCTCGGCGCGCTCCGGGTCGGAGGCCTGGCCATCGGATTGGGAGATTTCCCAGTCCGGGGCCTGCGCGGCTGCCAACTGGAGGGTGGACGCCAGCGCCTCCGCTTCATCCAGCCGCGCATCCAACTGCGTCAGCAGGCACTCGCGAAGATCGCGCGCCGCAATCCCGACCGGATCGAGCCGCCGCACGATTTGCAATGCATCGGCCAGTTCTCGCTGCAATGCCCGTGGATAGACAACCGGCAGCTTGGCTCGCTCTGGAGAGGAACTATCCTCCGCGTTATGATGAGCGGCGCCGTTCAGTTTTTCCAGGCCGTTCATGGCGTCAATTGAAAACCCGTTCGCCGCCCCATCGCCATTCAATGCGGTACGCTGGGGCTGCGGGCGCATCAGATCGTGCTCCTTCGCCAATGCGGCCAGCAGCTCCTCGTCGCTGGCCGTCAGATATCCATCTTCGTTCAGGTTGCCGATGACCAACTCCGCAGCCTCGCGCACACCTGGCGTCAGATGCAACGAGCCAATCTGCCACATCATGTGGTCGGTCAGGGTAGTGGCTTTGGAGAGGAAGTTCTCAAACGAGGGTTTCTCGTTGATCTCGCCGCTCTGCGGAGTTCGGTAGCCGGGATCGAGATAATCCTGGAAATAAGAACCGAAATCGATCTCGTCGAAGGGGTCCCGCTCTTCCTTCTTATCCTCGCCCGGGGGAGCGGCCTCCTCGGGGGTGCGCACGTCGTCGATCAGAGGAACTGTCTCTTCGATTTCCTCCAACACGGGATTCTCAACAAGCTCCGTGTCGATCATCTCTTTGAGTTCCTGCTTGTTCAAGGCGAGCAGGCTGACCATCTGCACGAGGCCCGGCGTCAGCACCTGCTTCTGTGCGACCTTCAAATTGAGCCGGGGTTGCAAAAGGGCCATGGCAGAAATCTCAGTAGTGGTAGAGTTCCCCTCAGTCTACATGGTCGGCCGTTGCGCTGGCACGGCTAACTTTTGACGCTGTGGAATGGGGGAGCCGCTTCGCCATATGCCCCCTCGCCCGTCACCCCAGGGTGAACCCCTCGCCGAGATATACCCGACGCACCTCCGGATCGCGCCCCAGCTCCGTGGGAGTTCCGGCGCGGAAGATCTTGCCCTCATTGATGATGTAGGCTCGGTCGGTGACCGTCAGCGTCTCGCGCACATTATGGTCGGTAATCAGCACTCCGTAGCCGCTGGCCTTCAGGTCGAAGATGATGTCCTGCAGGTCATGCACCGCAATCGGATCGATGCCCGAGAAGGGCTCATCCAGCAGGATGAATTTCGGCTCGATCGACAGACAGCGCGCGATCTCCACTCGCCGCCGCTCGCCACCGGAGAGTGCATAGCCGCGCGTATTTCGCACATGGCCCAGACTCAGTTGCTCCACCAGGCGTTCCATCCGGGTGCGGCGCTTTTCCCATCCCCCTGGCTGGGTTTCGAGCACCGCCAGGATATTTTCCTCGACTGTAAGCTTGCGGAAAACCGACGGCTCCTGCGGCAGATAGCTGATCCCGAAATTCCGTGCCCGCAGATACATCGGCAACCGGGTAATGTCCTGCTCGCCTACCAGCACGCGGCCGGAGTCGGGCTGTACCAGCCCGACGATCATATAAAAGCTGGTGGTCTTGCCGGCGCCGTTCGGTCCCAGCAGGCCGACCACCTCGCCCTGGTGGATTTCAAGGCTGACGCCGCGCACTACCTGGCGCCCGCGATATTGTTTCGTCAATAGATCGGTTGTGAGTTGCTCCATTATGGCTTTTGAACCCTTGTCTTCGTGGTCGTTACATGTCCCGGCGCTCCGCTTACCATTATCGCTTGCTCCTTTGGGGCGAATGTCAACACCTGGCCCGTGACGGTTCCTTGGCCCGCCTCGGCCACCATGGGTGGATCCTCTTCCGTCCCGGTCAGCACAAAATGCCCGTCTGCCACGGCATAGACTAGGCGTGTTCCGCTGGCGGTCCGTCCCGGTTCGACCAGCCTCACGTTTCCAGTGGCGACCATCTTTGTAACGGAAGAAGGGGCGGGATGGTTGCGCCTATTTCGCGTATTTTTTGCTTCTGCGTCAAAGTTCCCCGGCGAGAGAAAAATATCCGCGCGTTGGGCCCGCAATACAGCACCATCGCCAACCACGTGGACATGGTTGAGAAAGCTTGCTTTACGTTCCGCATCCGAGTAAACCAGGCGCTGGCTCCGAACACGAAAAACGCTCGCCTGCTGTTTCGTTTCAAATGAGCCTGCGTTAGCGCCCCCCGCCATGAAGCTGCCGAGGACACAATCTGTGCAGGAGGCCGGCCCGTAGGCTTTCAGCGTCTTGGTCTTCTGCGAGAGCTCAATCGTGGGGGCCTCGATCGCATTGCCATCCTGCCAGAGCCGCGCCCGGCCGGAAAACAGCGCCGTCTGCGTGGCCTGCCGCACCGTCGCCTGGTCCGAGATGATGTGGGCCGGCTGGCGGCCACCAAGCAGGCTACCTTTATCAGCCGCGTGGTCTTCAGCGGCGGAACTGCCATTCAGCAGCGTGGTCTGCACGGCTCCAGTGGCAATCATTCTGCCGGCCTTGCGTTCTACTTCCATGCGCACCGCCGCCATGCGAAGCTGCCCATCGCTCCAGGTTGGCGCACCCGTCAGCGTCAAAGTATCGTTGGCGGCGATATAGCTGGCTCGCTCCGCGGTTGCTGTGGAGTTCTCCGTCCGGCTATTTTTCGCGCTCGCTTTTTGGCGCAGTACGACATGGCCGCTTTGAACAGCCGTCCGAATGGAATGCCCTGCACCCTGCGCAAAGTCGATGTGCAGCGCGTCGCCGCTGCTTGAGTCCAGATCGCCGTTGGCTGCGATCATCTTCAGCCGGGTCTGTCCCGATCCGTCGAGTTGCCGCGGCCGGTTTTTCCCGGCAAACGTTATGTTCAGTTGTTGTCCCGCGATCGCAGTCTGCTGCCGTGGGTGCCCGGGAACCGTGGAAATCGACGTCAACACGGCATTGCCACTGGCTTTCGCCTCTTTGAGCTGAGCGTTCCCTTTTTTCGAAGGCGATAGATCGAGCACGAGATGGTTCGCCGCCAGAGTCCTCTGGAAACGGGAAGCGCCCCGCCGCGCCTGTTCGGTCGCCTGCACGGATTGATCGAGGGTGACCTGCCGGGCTCGTCCCCGCGCGTCGAACTCTACATCCCCCGTGCCTGCGGTGCCGGAGAGTTGCTGCGCCGGGCCATCGTCGGCGAATTCGACACCTCCGGAAAAATGGGCCGTGCGCGGTTGACTACGCTCATTCAACCAGACCTGCATGGCCGGAGACCGTACCTGCATTCCGTTTGTGGAAATCAGCTTCACGTCGCCGTGTGCGTCCAGTTGCTCCGGATTTCCCGTGCCGCGCAGCAAGACCGTCGCTGCCGCCGCGCTGCCACTCTGGCTGGCGGAGCGATAGCGTGGCTGCCATAGATTTACCTGCCCGGATCCTCGGTCGTACACAGCGTGGGAGGCATTGAGCGTGGCTGGCTGTCCCTGGACCGTGGTCGTCATCACCACCTGCGATTTCAGCAGCAGGCTGCCCAGTCTGGAATTGAAGACAGCGCCCACGGCGTGGCCGCTGGAGTCGGCCATCTGGAAATCCACTTCGCCGGTCGACACCGCCACCCCGGTTTTCTGGTTGAAAATCAAGTCATGCGTGGTGACGCGGACGGTTTGGCCCTTCTTTTCGCCGGGCTTGCCGGGGGCCATCCCATGCAGAACGATCTGCGCCTCTCCCTTCGCTTCGACGACCTGGGTATGCCGATCGAACTCAAAGTCGTCGCCCGCAATCGTATCGGGGATGCCAGTCTGCCGGTTGTACAGATCGATCTTGACGTGGTGCAGCGAAACGCGCCCGCCGGATTTGAACTCCACCGCGCGCGCGGCGTGCAGCGTAAACAGTGTGTGCCCCTGCTCGGTTTTTGAGAGCATGAACCCTTGCGTGGACTGCTCGATTTGCAATCCGAGCCGCGCCGGAAGGTCCTGCGCCAGATGCCGCAACCGCCATCGCCCATAGAAAAACGAACCCGCAATCGCCAACAATAGCAGTCCGGCCAGTACCACAATCGCCAGGCGCAGCCTCTCTATTGTCCAACGCATGTCTCATCTTCTCACTTCGCGGCGCGGTTCCGGAAACACTACAATCGAGTTATGGCAGACCCCCTGTACTACAGCCTGTGGTTCCCGAATTTTCGCTTTTCGATGCTGCCGGAAAGGCTGATCCAGGTCATGATGCAGTTGCCGGAGCCTCTGGTGACCGCGGCCTCCGTCTATCCGCTGGACTGGCGGCAGGCCTCCAGCTTTCAGCGGATTTTCAGCACTCCCGATACGTATCCTTCCGGCGCGGTTCCGCCGGAGCTAGCCGTGGAAGAGGCCACGGAACTGCTCCACGAGGATTGCGCCTATGAGTTTGAAGTGCCGTGGAAGCTCTGGTATCCAGACACGGATGGTCTGTTCGATCCTGTCTGGTGCGAGGAATTGCGCCTGATGCGCATCGTCGGTCTCGGCCCGCTGTTCGACCAAGGCGCTTTCGAACAAAACGGCCAAATCCGCGTCGAACTGGGCCCCGACACGCCATTTCTGTGGGAAGAAGTGGACCTGGATGAGGAAGGCCAACAGCATGTCAAGCAGAACGTTGAACGGCTGCTCGAACTCACCACGGCGATCGAGAAAAATTGCGGCGTGGAGACCCGTCTGCTGTGGACCGAGAGCGAGGAAAGCCTCGCGCAAAAGCTGATCGCCAGACTACAGAAGTTGAACTAAGCCGTTTGCTGAATCGAAGCTAGCTCCGAAAAATCCGCGGCCCAGCGAACGACGAATTCCGCATTGGCTAGCAACGTGAGCCGGTTGCTTCGGATAACTGGGTCATCCACCATCACCATGACCGAATCGAAGAAGGCATCCAACACCGGTTGAAAGCTGGCGATAGCAGTAATGACTTCTTTGTATTTCCCAGTACAGTAATTGTCTTGAATTGCTCTCTGCATTTCCCTCGTTTTGAGGCGAAGTTCCACCTCTTGCGGTTGCTCTTGATGAGACTCTATATACCACCCCTTGCCATATACGATATTTCTCTCCTTTGCTTGGCGCAGGATGTTCACCGTCCTCTTCAGGAGTTCGGCAATAGCATGAATTTCTCGTGAGCCTATCTCTGCGTTCAGAACGGATGCAAATTCCGCAATTTTCCCATATCCAACAAATCGAAAATCATCGGCGCCGAAAAATCGGAACTCAGGTCCACGCCTGTTATGTGCGACCGTCGAGTTCCTGACAGCCCTTGCGACCTGAAGACGAACGCCTCGAGGCTCCCGCAAATAAGATTCGAGCCGGTCGAGCATGAAGCTCATTACATTTTCATTAAGCCCGTTGTCTATCGCGTTTGGAGAAAAAGCGGCCTCAACGACGCCTACCAAATCCAATCGGCTTCCCAGAACCTTGTCCTCGGCAAGGATACGAATCACTCCATTCCCCGACCTGCGCAGGGCAAATGGGTCCTTGGACCCCGTGGGCTGGAGACCGATGCGAAACATATCGACAATCGTGCTGATCTTGTCTGCAAGAGCAACGACCGAACCGGCCAGAAGCCGCGGAATGGTGTCTTCCTGCGACATCGGTCTGTAGTGATCGTAAATTGCCCGTGCCACGCCGTCGGGCAGGCGCTGGGCTCTGGCATACAATCCGCCCACCACGCCCTGCAACTCGGTAAACTCCTTGACCATCTCCGTCGTCAGATCGACCTTGGCCAACCGGGCAGCCTGGTCGACCCCGGTCCTGAACGTCTCCAGCTTCACCGTCTCGGAATCGAACAGCGGGGGATCGAATCGATCGATGATAGAGCGCGCCACTGCGCGGTTTCGCTCCGTCTTATCCCAATAGCTCCCCAGATCTTTCTGGAACGTCACGCTTTTCAACATCTCCACGCGATCCACCAGCGGAATCTTCTGGTCCACATCCCAGAAGAACCGTGCGTCGTTGAAGCGAGCACGCAGGACGCGCTCATTGCCGTGGCGAATGATGGCCGCTCCGGCCTCATCTACTTTGATATTCAGCACCGCCAGAAAATTCGGTAGCAGCTTGCCATCCGTATCTTCCAACGCAAAATACTTCTGGTGGTCGCGCATTACGGTGATGAGAACTTCTTTCGGGAGGCCGAGAGGATCGAAACTGCCCAGAATCACACTCGGCCATTCGGTCAATTGCGTGACGACTTCGACCAGCACTTCATCTTCGCGCCAGCGCGCGCCCGGGATCTGTCGCGTTGCCGCGTCGAGCGCCTTGCGGATTCGCTGTCGACGCACTCCGGGATCGACCTCGACATAGCTTGCGCGTAATTTTTCCGCATAGTCCCGGGGGCTGCGAACCCTCACCGGCGCATCGCCATGCAGCACGCGATGGCCATAACTTTCGTTGCTTGCCCAGACGCCGGCAAACTCCAGCGGCAGAACTTCTTCATCCAGCAACGCCACCAGCCAGCGCACTGGGCGCACAAACCGTTCTGGCTTCCCGGCGCGCCAATACATGTTCTTCGGCCAATAAATCCCCGAAATTTCCGCCGGCAACAGCGACGCCAGCACCTCGTCAACGCCGCGTCCCGGACGGCGAACCGTCGCGGTTACATATTCTCCTTTGGCGTTCTCAATCGTCCGCAGCTCGCTCACTTCCACGCCCGACTTTTTCGCAAACGCCATCGCCGCCGGAGTGGGCGCGCCGTCTTTGTACGCCACCTTCACCGCAGGCCCAACCACCTGCTCTTCCATGTCGGCCTGCGCCGGCAAGACTCCTTCGGCCAGAACGGCCAATCGCCGTGGCGTCGAAAAACTCTTCACGGAGAAGTCGCCCGCCGCCAGACGCTCGCGCGTCATTAGCTCGCGAACCCGCGTCTCCAGTTCCGCCTGCGCGGCGGCAATCATCCCGGCAGGAATCTCTTCGGTTCCGATTTCAAGCAGCAATGCGGGCATTGGTCTGGGTTCCTAAGCTCGATTGGTGGAGTTTATATTGCGGCAAGCTGCGCCTGCTGTACCGCGTACGCCTTGGCAATCCCGACGGCCAGTGTGCGAATCCGCGCGATGACCCCGACGCGCTCGGTCACGGAAATCGCCCCGCGGGCGTCGAGCAGATTGAACAGGTGCGAGCACTTCAGACAGAGGTCAAAGGCCGCCAGCAGCGGCAGCCGGCGGCGCGCGTCCGGACCCGCGCTTTCGGGCAACGCGCGCGCTTCCGCCAGCAGCGCCTGGCACTCCTCCTCATACAGTTTGAAGTGCTGCCACAGCTTGTCGACATCCGCTTTCTCAAAGTTGTAGACAGAAAACTGCAGTTCCTCTGCCAGCCGCACCTCGCCGTAGGTGACGGCCCGGCCGGTATCCGGCTCGCGCGCCCAGACAATGTCGTAAATGGAATTGACATCCTGCAGAAAGGCGGCGATTCGCTCCAGACCGTAGGTGATCTCACCGGAAATCGGGTCGAGGTCGATACCGCCGCATTGCTGGAAATAGGTAAACTGTGTAATCTCCAGGCCATCCAGCATCACCTGCCAGCCGATACCCCAGGCGCCCAGCGTGGGCGACTCCCAATTGTCTTCCTCAAACTTCACATCGTGCTGGCGCAGGTCGATACCAATCGCCTTAAGCGATTCCAGATACAACGCCTGGATATTCTCCGGCGGCGGCTTCAGAATGACCTGCAATTGCGTGTGCTTGAACAGCCGGTTGGGGTTCTCTCCATAGCGGCCATCCGCTGGGCGCCGCGACGGCTGCGCGTAGGCCACGCGAAATGGTTTCGGCCCCAGCACGCGTAGAAACGTCTCCGGCGACATGGTGCCCGCGCCCACTTCCACGTCGTACCCAGGCTCCAGAATGCAGCCGCGGCCAGCCCAGAAACGCTGCAGCGCAAACAGCAGTTCCTGAAACGTAAGCGGAACATTCGGCTGGGTCGGCACGGCGGTTAACGAAGCGGCTGGCACGAAGAAGGAACTCCCGGAAAAAATGGCAGATACATTCACCCGATTGTATCGAATGCGGCGCTGTTCACCCGGCCGGTCACCCCGTCAGGCGTCCAATCGTAGCGGCAGAGTTCAGTCTGCGCTCGATGTGCCGCTCCAGCGTACGCACCAGGAACCGCCGCAGGTCCTGCCCGCGCTGCCGCGTCCAGGGCTCTTTGGCGATGGAGCGGATCGGCTCCCGCAGCATTCGCCGCGCCAGTGCGAGGGAGTCCTGTGATAACAGTCCGCCGTTCGGCGGCTGATGTCGAGCGCAGGTCAGGCCGTCGATCAGTGGATGGAAGTACGCCCCGTCGACGAACGCCTCCCCGCACTCCGTGCAGCGGTCCAACTCCGGCAGCCATCCGATCAACCGCGTCGTCCACAAAGAAAAATACGTTAGCGGCATCCAGCACGCACCGACGCGCGTTTCTTCCAGCACTGTCAGCGTGAGGCGAAAGACGGCGTCCTGTGGATCGTGGTCCGGCAGCACGCTTTCCAGCACCTCGGCATAAAACGCCAGCGTGGCGGCACGGAGATAGTCCACCGGCTGCGCCAGCGGCGAAACCAGCGCCTCGAAATGCTCCAGCCGCACCAACTCCTGACGGGGCTTTTCCGCGTAGGCGGCGCGGACATAAGTCATCGGCTCCAGCGCGCCGCCGAAGCGTTTTCGCGACTTGAGCGCAGCCCGAGCTACGCCGCGCACTTTCCCCATGTCGCGCGTCAGCAGGGAAACGAGAAGGTCGGATTCCTGAAACGGCCAGGTGCGGAGCACGATCGCTTCAGACTGGTGCGGAATCATCGCTCAACCTGCACAAACCGGGGCGGTCACCCATCAATAGAAAACGCGCAGCCCGATGGCTGCGCGTCCTAGAAAACTTGCGCCGCAAATCAGCGGCCGAAATACTTCGCGTTCGTCTGCTCGTAATCCTTCCATTTTTCCGGCAGATCGTCGCCAGCGAAGATGGCCGAAACCGGGCAGACCGGCACACACGCGCCGCAGTCGATGCACTCCACCGGATCGATAAAAATCTGGTCCAGCTCCGCGAACTGGGGCTCATCCTTCCGGGGATGGATACAGTCCACCGGGCAGGCATCGACGCAGGCAGCGTCCTTGGTGCCGATGCAGGGTTCTGCAATTACATAAGCCATAAGCCGTTCCGTTCCTCCTTGCTGGGGCTATGCCGATACATCGATTGTAGCAAAATCAGAGGACCGATTTCTGTTCGCCGACAGACTCCTTTTGCTCGTGCATCGCGGCAAATTCCTTAGGCGTGGGGATCGGCTCCAGGTTGCGCCCGGCAAACATGTCCTGAAACAGGTGAATCATCTCGGCGTGTATTTTTCCGTTCGATGCCAGCACCTCGGCGCTGGCCAAGTGAAACGGTCCACCATCGATATACGTGACCATGCCGCCGGCTTCCCGGACCAGCAGGACCCCGGCCGCCGTGTCCCAGGAATTCAGCTTGAACTCCCAATAGCCGTCCAGTCGCCCGCAGGCCGTATAGGCCAGGTCCAGCGCGGCTGAACCGGCGCGCCGCACTCCATGCGAACGCAGGGTGAACTCGTGATAGAAATGCACGTTTGGAGTGCCGTGGCGCTTGCGGCTGGGAAACCCGGTGGCGATCAGCGATTCGGCCAGTGTGGCCGTGGAAGAGACTTGTATCCGACGGCCGTTCAAGTACGCGCCCCGGCCCTTTTCCGTCACAAACATTTCATCGCGCAGCGGGTCGTAAATCACCGCGGCGATCAGCTCGCCGTCCGTATCCGGTGATGTCCAGGCGGGGCGATGTTCCAGCCCCATCGACACGCAAAAGGAGGGAAATCCGTGCGCAAAATTCGTGGTGCCGTCCAGCGGATCGATGTACCAGCGATACTCGCTCTCCATCCCGGCCCGCGTCCCCTCTTCGCCCAGGATGCCGTACTCCGGCCATTGCGCGCGCAGCCGTTCGACCAGCAGCTTTTCGCTCTCGCGGTCGGCCACGGTCACCAAATCGACTTCGCCTTTGTATTCCGTGACCACGCCACGCTGGTAATGCGCACGCAGAAGGGCTCCGGCGGCCCGCGCCATCTCCGACGCCGGGCCAGCGTGCGGTAAATCGATCATGCCTGCACATCCTCCACAATATTTTTTTCCTTGCGCGGGCCAGGCCGGCGCGGCTTTTCCGTAATCGTCAGGATCTGGCGCTTGTAGATGAACAGGTTGGGCTTGCCCTCGCGCGTCAGCCGGATCATACGGTCGTCGAAATACTCGATCCAGCCGTGCAGCGCCTCGCCGTCGCGCAAGTGCACCACCACCGGGGTCTGGCGCTCGCTCAACATGCGCAGGTAAATCGCTTCCTGGCCGGTTTCGGTCTGGGGTTGATGGGATTTTTGCTTGCGGCGGCCGTTCGTGGAGGGGTTCACACCGCCAGTATAGCTCTCGCCGTTGCGGGCTGCGGCGCGGATTCTACGGAAGCACGGATTGACAATGCATTGCCGAAAAACGCCTCAATCCTTTCCTGCACCGCGTCCGCTATTCCGGTTCTCGGAATTTAGCGGTATTCATCCTCGACTGCGCGCTGCCACCGCCGCTTCAGAAATATCGAAGAACTGCAATTGATGGAGGTGCTGGAATGTCGGCGAGTTCTTGAGCAGCTCTTCGTAAGTCCCGATCGCGGTGATCCGGCCCTCTTCCAGCACGCAAATCCTGGTGGCTCTCCGTACCGTCGAGAGCCGGTGGGCAATCACAAATACGGTGCGGTTCCACATCAGGTTGCCGAGCGCGGTTTGCACCAGAGACTCGCTCTGGGCGTCGAGCGCGGAAGTGGCCTCATCCAGAATGAGAATCGGCGCATCCTTCAAAAGCGCCCGCGCAATGGCCAGCCGCTGGCGCTCGCCGCCCGACATGCGAAAGCCCTTCTCTCCGATGACAGTGTCGTAGCCATCCGGCATCTGCTCGATAAAGTCGTGCGCCAGCGCCGCCTTGGCCGCCTCGACGATACGCTGCCGCGGCACGTCCGGCTGTCCATAGGCAATGTTGTTCCGCACTGTGTCGTTGAACAGGATCGTCTCCTGGGTCACCTTGGCGATCTGCGTGCGCAGCGAGTGCAGGCTTACCTCTCGCAGGTCATGCCCGTCGATCATGATCTGCCCAGCGGTGGGGTCGAAAAAGCGCGGGATCAGATTGACCAGCGTGGTTTTGCCGGCGCCGCTGGGACCGACGAGCGCCACCACCTCACCTTGATGCACGGTCAGGTCGATGTTTTCCAGCACCTGCTTGCGGCCTTCGTCGTCTTTATAGGAAAAGCAGACATGGTTAAAACGAAAGGTATCGTGGAAGCTCTTCAGGTGGACCGGGTGCGGCTTCTCGGCTACATCGTCGACGGCATCCATAAAGTCGAAAATCGAGGACGACGCACCAAAGGCCTGCTGAAAGCTGTTGTAAAAAAGCGCAAATTTCCGCACCGGGTCGTACAGCTTGAATACCGCCACGATAAACGCAATGAAGACGCCCTCGGTCATGGCGTTCTGCTGGATGCGGCCCCGGCCCAGCAGCAGCAACAAGGCAATGGCAACGGCGCCGATCGCGTCCATCAAGGGCGAGCTGATGGCCTGCGCGCTCACCGAGCGGAGGTTTGCCCGGAACAGCCGCCGCGCCGCGCCGCGAAACCGGACCATCTCCCACCGCTCCATGTTGAATGCCTTCACGATGCGGTTGCCGGTCACGGTTTCATGCAGAATGTTCTGGATTTCCGCCAGTTGGTCCTGCCCGGTGCGGGTGGTGGTGCGCACGCTGCGTCCAATCCGCTTGGCTGAAGAGATGACCACGGGCACGAACAGCAGAAGCACCCACGCCAGTTCGCCGCCATACAGGATCACCACAGCAATCAAAAACAGAAACGTAAAGAATTGCTGCAGAAAATCCGACATGACCGACGACATGGCGAACTGCACCCGCTCCACGTCGTTGATCAGCGTCGAAAGAATCGTGCCCGTCGAGTGCTTCTGAAAGAACGACACCGAGCGCCGCAGAATGCTCTCATACAGGTCATTCCGCATGTCGGTGATCATGCCGTAGCCGGCGAAATTCGACAGATAGGTGCCCACATAGTCGCACAGGCTTTTGATGACCGTCGAGGCGACCAGCGCGAACGCGACCATGGTCCACGCATTGTGAAAATGCGCCGGTACCAGTTCTCCCAAGGTCAGATAGAAACGATGACCGTGGAGAGAAAAGTGAAGCAACACGATGTGGTTGGACGTGTCAGAAGGCTGGAGCACCTTGTCGAAGATGGGCTTGATCAGCAGGATGCGAAACGCATCGAGCAGGCCGACCCCGGCCATCAGCACCACCGACGCCAGCGCCTGCAGCGTGTATGGTCGCACATAGGCCAGCAGCCGCAGGAGCGGCTTCATCGGCGCGCTCCGCGTAAGGCGCCAAAGTGGGCCGCGGCTTCAGACGCATTGCAGATGTCAACTGCGATGGAGACCACGCAGCTATTGTAGTGGCTGGGAAAGATTCTCGCGTCGGCCACCCGCGGGCACGCGCCGAGAACATGGAAGATGCTGAGAGCAGGATGCATTCAGACGTGGATGGCGCTCGGAAACTGCACCTCCCTTGACTTCGCTCGGATGACGAACTTCCAATCTGTCATTCCGACCGAAACGTAGCGGAGCGGAGGGGTCTGAGGGTCCCGTAGGCCCTAATCCAGCAGATGCAATTCTTTCCCCGGCTTGAAGCGCACCGCCCGGCCTGGCGCAATGGGCACCTCGGCGCCGGTGCGGGGATTGCGCCCGATTCCGGTTTTGCGCGGGCGCACGCTGAAGACGCCAAACCCGCGCAGCTCGATCCGCTCTCCCGAGGCCAGAGCGTTCTTCATGCTCTCAAAAACCGTATCTACCGCGGATTCGGCTTTCACGCGTGGTAACCCAGTTCGGTCGGCTACCTTATGGACTACGTCCTGTTTAATCAAAGAAATCTCCCCCCCCAGGCGTTCGGGGAATCTACTTCATGCTAGGGCTGTGTTTTCCGCATTGTCAATGCAACCGCACTTTCGTACACTCGGCTAAAGCGAACCATTGCAAAAAGTTGGATGCGGAATGCCGCAAATGCGCCGCCCAGCTTCCTGAGGAGTCGGATGTCAATTAAGAGCGATCGCTGGATCCGCGAAAAGGCCCTCCAGCACAAGATGATAGAGCCTTTCAGTGAGAAACAGGTGCGCGATGGCGTGATCTCCTACGGCCTTTCCTCCTACGGCTACGACCTGCGGGTTTCCGACGAATTCAAGATTTTCACCAACGTTAACAGCACCGTGATCGACCCGAAGAATTTCGACGAGCGATCCTTTGTCACCACCCAGGCCGCCTCGGTCGTTATTCCGCCCAATTCCTTCGCCCTGGCGCGCTCGGTCGAATACTTCCGCATCCCTCGCAACGTGCTGACCATCTGCGTGGGTAAGTCGACCTACGCGCGCTGCGGCATCATCGTCAACGTCACGCCGTTCGAGCCGCAATGGGAAGGTTTTGTGACCCTGGAAATTTCCAACACGACGCCCCTGCCGGCGCGTATCTACGCCAACGAGGGGCTCTGCCAGATTCTGTTCTTCGAGTCCGATGAAGTTTGCGAAATCAGCTATGCAGACCGCAAGGGAAAGTACCAAAACCAACAGGGAATCGTGCTGCCCAAGCTATAAAGAAAGCCGGGTTACCACAGGTGCGCACTGTCGTAAAAACGGTTTCAGGATCCGAACCTCCCCGGCTCCGGGCGCTGCCTCCGGATCCGGCCGGGAGCAGCCGCGCTAAGCAGGAAGTGGACGCTACCTCGCGCATTCCGGCGGCTCCGATTCGTGTCTCCGTGCTGCGATTCGATCCATTGCGCGCCTCCGGCCTGCAGTCGCTGTTTGAAGATAACGCGGCTATCGAAATTGTTCTGGAAAGTGGCACGCACCCGTCAGGCAGCGGCTGGCCTGCTGCAAACGCTGACGTCGTGCTGGTGGGCGCGCATTTGGGCGCCGGAACCAATAAGCTGATTGCCTCTATCCGAGCGGGTCGTCCGGAGCTGCCCATCCTGGTCATGTCGCCCGCCGCTGGCGACAACGCCATCTTGAGCGTCCTGAAGCTGGGAGCCAAGGGTTTTCTGCACGAGTCCGCCAGCGCGGCACAGGTGGAGGAAGCGGTGCGCGCCGCCGTCCACGGCTCCATCTGGGCGCCGCGGCGCATCCTATCCGAGCTGGTGGGCCGTTTGTTGTCCGCGAGCGACACGGCGCGGCCGATCGCTGAGGTGAAGTTTACCGTGCGCGAACAGCAGGTGCTCAACCTGCTGCTGGACGGCAGACCGAACCGCGAAATTGCGCAGATCCTCAAGATCGAAGAGCGAACGGTCAAATCCTATGTAACCCGGCTGCTGAGAAAGATGGGAGTGAAGAACCGCACGGCGCTCTCCATGCTCGCGGCCTCCTCCCGGCCGCGGTAGAGCAGTCCGGCGCACTCTGGTTTCCGTGCCCGGGAACCACCTCCGCACAAAACGAGCGAGCTTCTGGAGCACGTTTCGGCTGGTCGGCCGCTCCGTGCAGCCGAGATGGCCGCTCAACAGGTTTGTCACTGCAATTGGCGCTGATTACACTAAGGGGAGTGAAGCTCGCCCTGGCCCAGATCAACCCGACGATTGCGGATTTCCCCGGCAACGTTCGCAAGATCGTCGATTGCAGTCTGGAGGCTCATCGTCGTGGCGCCCACCTTGTGGTGTTTCCCGAGCTGGCCGTCTGCGGCTATCCGCCGGCCGATCTGCTGGAGAAACCCGCCTTTCTCGCCCGCTCTCATGGCGCGCTGACCGAGATCGCCGATCGGGCCACCTCGGGTCGTGAACTGGCGGTTCTCTGTGGTTGCCCAACGCCTGCCCCCGCGGAACTCGGTAAGCGGGTAATGAACTCCGCGGTTCTGCTGCGCAACGGCCGGGTGGAATTCATCCAGTCCAAGATGTTGTTGCCCTACTACGATGTCTTTGACGAGCAGCGATACTTCACCGCCGCCCAGTCGCAGAGCGTGTACGAACTGGCCGGCGAACGCATCGCAATCACCATCTGCGAAGATGCATGGAACGACAAGAATTTTTGGCGGCAGCGGCTTTATCCTGTCGATCCCGTGGAAAAACTGATGCAACAGGGCGCGGGGCTGATCGTCAACATTTCCGCTTCTCCCTATGCGCGCGGCAAGCGGGCGCTGCGGCGCGAGATGCTGTCGGCCATCGCCCGGCGGCATCATGTACCGGTTGTGCTGGTCAACCAGGTGGGCGGCAACGACAGCCTGATCTTCGACGGCGGCAGCCTGGCAATCGACAAAAATGGACAGGTGGTCGCGCAGGCAAACTCGTTTGAAGAGGATTTAGTGCTGGTCGATCTGGCCGCGCTGCCAACGCCGATTCCGCAGCCGGAGGAGTCCGAATCCGACGAGGACGCCGCCGCCTATCAAGCCCTGGTGCTGGGGACGCGCGACTACATTCATAAGTGCGGTTTCTCCCAGGCTGTCGTGGGGCTAAGCGGCGGCATCGACTCCGCCCTGGTGGCGGCGATTGCCGCCGACGCAGTCGGCCCGGAAAACGTGCTCGGCATCGGCATGCCCAGCGAGTATTCCTCATTGGGCTCGATCGACGATGCCCGGCAATTGGCGGAAAATCTCGGCATCCGCTGGGAGACGATTCCCATTCGCCGCATGTTTGAAGTCAACCTGGAAGCTCTGCAGCCTTTGCTGGCCGGCCGTGCAGCGGATATTACTGAGGAAAATCTCCAGTCGCGCATCCGCGGAACACTGCTGATGGCGGTAGCCAACAAATTGTCCGCGCTGGTGCTGACCACCGGCAACAAATCGGAAATGTCGACCGGATACTGTACGCTGTACGGAGATATGGTCGGGGCGCTGGCGGTGATCGGGGACGTGTACAAGACCTGCGTGTATCGCCTGGCGCGATATGTGAATCGGGAGCGTGAGATCATTCCGGCGAGTACACTGCTCAAACCGCCGTCCGCGGAGTTGCGTCCGGGACAACAGGATACGGATTCGCTGCCGCCCTACGATCTGCTCGACCCGATTCTGGCGGCGTACATTGAACGGCATGAAACGGCGGACGAGATCGCCCGCAAGAATGTCGGTGGCCCGGTCGATCTGCACCTGGTTCGGACTGTCCTCAGGATGGTGGAGCGAAGCGAATATAAGCGTCAACAAGCCGCGCCAGTGTTGAAAGTGACGGACAAATCGTTCGGTTTCGGCCGGCGATTTCCCATTGCAGCCAAGGTTCGAATCTAAACCAATACTTTAACAATAAAGGAAACGTAAATGAAGGTTATGCATATCGCAGTTGTTTCCTCGCTGCTGTTCGCCTCCTGCGGATGGGCCGGTGCGCAGTCCGCACAGAGCGGGAACACGCAACCGTCAGCGCAAACACCCGCACCGGCACCGGCGCCGCTGCACCTGAACAGCATCGCCCCACCGAAGAAAATCGAGTTTCCTCCAGCGAACCCGAAAAACTTTACCACTTCGTCTCCCACCGCGGCGGAAGTGAACGCATTCCTCAAGCAGCTCTGGGGATACGATCCGAATCGCGTATGGGAAGTGGTCGGAATCCAGTCCACCAAGGCCCCCAACATCAGCCGAGTGACGGTGGAAGTCGGGGAGCAGGGAATTTCCCATGCTCCGGCGGTGACGGTCTTCTTTGTCACTCCGGACGGGAACCATGCCATCGCTGGAAACGACATCGTCTCCTTCGGGCCGCATCCGTTCGCCGCCAACCGCAGGCAGCTGGAGCAGCGGGCCGACGGCCCCTATCGGGGATCGGCTTCCAAGAACCTGGAGTTGGTGGAGTTCGCCGATCTGGAATGCCCGCACTGCGCGGAGGCAGCCTCCACCGTGGATCGCCTGGTGAAAGATTTTCCGAACGCGCGGATTGTGTTTCAGAATTTTCCCCTGACAAACGTCCATCCCGCCGCTCAGAAGGCCGCCGAATATGGTGTGTGCGTCGAGCAGCAGAAGGGCACCGCAACCTTCTTCAAGTACGTGCAGGCGGTGTTCGACACGCAGGCGGGGCTGGCGAAAAACGCCGACCAGACGCTGACCAGCGCCGTCACCAAGGCCGGAGCCGACCCCACTCAGGTAAGCTCCTGCGCTGCCGGAGCCGAGGCGAAGACCAAAGTCGCAGCCTCGGTAAAGCTGGGAATGGATCTGGGCGTCGATCAGACCCCGTTCCTTTTCGTCAACGGAAGGCCGATTCCGTTGGGCGGCATTCCCTACAGCACCCTGAAGAACATCATCACGTTCGTGCAAACGCAGGCCGGCGGGGCGCAGACAGCGGGCGAGTGATCGCGCGGCAATGAGTGGATCGCGTCAGCATCGGAAGGGCATGCCATCGCAGCGTGCCCTTCTTGTCTGTGGCGGCAATTTTCTGCTGATACCGACCGACGGCGGCGGAGCATTCTTCCTGACATTACCGATAGACGTTCATTCCGTGCTTCGGATCGTAACTGACATGAATCAGACCGTCGCGGTAGTCGATGTCCAGAGTGAGCCAGATCAGCGTATCGATTCCGATGATTCCGGAGACTTCCATCCCAGAGTCGTTGCTGATCGAATCGAGGCCCATCACTTCCATGTGCTGGAACGGCCGACGTAATCCGGCGAAAATGAGGTTTCCGTAGCCTACGGTATAGAGCTTGTTCACGCGGCCGTTGAGCCCTTCGATCTGGTTATCGTAGTCGGTGTGAAGTTTGCCCACGCTCTTTCCAGCGGCAGTCGACAGAAAGCTCCAATCTGAACCGGAATCCAAAAGGAAAAGCCGCGGCTTGCGGTCTTTCAGTTCTCCTGCGATAAGAATGTGGTCCCCGGCGCGATCAAAGGGCGACCAGGATTTCATTTCCGGGGCGACGTACCTGTCACGGTAGCGTACGACGGGCTGAACAGTCGCTGCTGCGGAGGATTTCTTTGCCGGAGCCGTCGCGGATGCGGACGCAGCGCTACTGACGCCGGTGGAGTTCAGTCCATGGTTCGGTGCTTCCCCGGGGCGGGCGGGGAGTGGCGAAAGATCCATCTGGCGCAGCGGAAAATCGAGCCGGATGTGGTAATTCTCAAACACATCGGCGCCAATCAAGCCATCGACGCCCACGACGGATCGCTTGTTGGAGACCTCCACCATGCAATCTTTGAATTCGAGGCTGCCGACACGAAAGTCATCCGCGTAGGCCCAGTAGCCATCCATACCCTTTTGGTCGCCGATGCCGGCGATGGTATCGGTTGCGATGGGGACCAGGCCAGCCTTTTTTGCGGTGCCACGATCAAGGAGTATCCCGGAGGCTCCAGTATCGAACTTCAGTTGCGCCCACGCTTTCTGATTCACCTTCACATTGAGGCCAATACTGTGATATCGGCCGGCTTCGTCTCTTTCGATGTATTCAAAGGGAAGCATCGTCGTCGTCGGGGAACTGGAGGCAAGCCGGCAACTTTGCTTGGTGTTTTTGGACGCGAGGATGGCGTGCAACCGGCTCTCATCCTGTTCCATCGATTGCTGGCGTGTGGCGGACTGACCCTTCGCCGTGGCTAGATAACTGCCGATTTGACTGGCCCGCTCCGCGAGCGGCAGCGTGTAAATCCAGGCGAGCTGGATATCCGGGTCGTCCGGCTCCAGAGCGTGCGCCGTTTGCAATTGGGAATAGGCGAAGGCGTACATCGACTCGCTCCGCAGGAGTCGAGCCAAATCGTAGTGCGTGCGGGGTACGCAGAGATCCAGGACCACGGCCGTACGATAGGCCATGAAGGCATCGTCCAAACGGCCCTGGCGGTAGCGTACCTCTCCCAGCGCAGTGGCGAGGATGGCGCTTTTGGGATGGGCGGCAAAGCTGCTCTTGGCGAGCTTCGCTGCCGCGTCCACCTGGTGGGCCGCCAGCAGGCTGCGAACCTCACCGGCAGCCGCGTCCTCGTCCGCGGGATTGTTCTTGAATTGGGTGGCGTAGAGTTGGCTCGCTTTCAAAAAATCCTGGCGGGCGTAGGCCTGCGAAGCGGCATCGTTCGGTGCATGCTGCACCTTGCAGGTGATTTGTTGAGTAAGACCGGGGAGCGTGAAGCCGAGGCAGAGGAGCAAAGGAAGCGTGAGCCGGGAGCGAAAAACGGAATTCATCACGAGCATCTCCTGAAGCGATAGCCGGCGGGGGCGAATCCGCACCGGGGAGAGGAGTTCGCCTGAGAATAGCAGAGGGTTTTTACGATGGACATATTTATCTCGAGCCGCGCCCATGCGCCGGGCAATATTCTTCGCCGGATGGAATCTGCTACACTCCATTGTTTTGGCGGCGAGCCCTTACAGGGAGAGGAAATGCCATGAATGAGATTCGTACGATCGGCGTGATTGGGGCCGGCACCATGGGCAGCGGGATTGCGCATGTCTTCGCACGTAACGGGTATCCGGTTGTCCTGTGCGAGGTGGAGCAGCGGTTTCTCGACCGCGGGCTGGGCACGATCCGCAAGAATCTGGAGCGCGAGGCGGCCAAAGGCAAGCTCACGGCAGAGGAGAGCCAGGCCGCGCTCGGTCGCATCGCCGGGGTGCTGGACCGCGAGCGGCTGGCGGAATGCGACTTTGTGATCGAGGCGGCGACGGAAAAGTTTGAGATAAAAAAAGAAATTTTCACCGACCTGGATCGCATTGCCCGCGAGGAGATCGTCCTGGCCTCGAACACGTCGTCGATCTCGGTGACCAGGCTGGGCAATGTAACTCGGCGTCCGGACCGCGTGATTGGAATGCATTTTTTCAATCCGGTGCCGGTGATGAAGCTGGTGGAGGTGATCCGCGGCATGGCCACTTCACAGCAGACCTTCGAGCAGGTGCGCGACCTGGCGCGAAAGCTTGGAAAAACACCGGTCGAGGTGAACGATGCTCCCGGATTTGTTTCCAACCGCGTGCTGATGCCGCTGCTGAACGAAGCCATGTATGCGGTGATGGAGGGCGTGGCCACGGCCGAAGCCGTCGATGAGGTCTTCAAGCTGGGAATGGCGCATCCCATGGGGCCGCTGACCCTGGCGGACTTTATTGGTCTGGACGTCTGTCTGGATATTATGCGGGTGCTACAGGAAGGCTTTGGCGATCCGAAGTACCGGCCCTGTCCGTTGCTGGTGCGGATGGTCGATGCGGGCTGGCTGGGAAGGAAATCCGGGCGAGGATTTTATCAGTACTGAAGGCGTTGTTCCCTTGTATCCTTCCCAGCGGTAAATGAGCGAAGTCGCTCCGACGCGGCGAAAAATCCTCGTTAACCGAGCTGTCTGGCTTCCACGATTGCCGCCCTCTGCAGGCCACGGGCGGAGTTGACTCCGTCCAGTGCGCCCATGTCTCGATCTCCGACGCGGTCCGGAACCCCGTAAGCGTCCGCGATGCGGCGAATCTCGCTGCGGATTTTCTCCCAGCGCTCCATCACCTTTCCATTGAGCTGGACCGAGTGCATGGTGGCGTTGAGTTGCCCCGCGGTGGTCATCACATCGTTGAACTCAGCCTGTCCGTTGTGATCTCTCTGGAAGCGATGGAGCAGGTGGTTGGTCTGGTGGACCAAGACCTTGGCCTGGTCTCTGGCGTCCTTTGCCTGACTGGTTTTGCGGATGGTGCTCTTCTTGACGGCGGAATCGAATGCGTCGCGGAAGGATTTGGAGTCCTGGTGCAGGTTCTTCATCAGCGCCTGCATGTCGCGATCGTTGACACGGCTCTGGGCTTGCGCTGAAGGGATTGCGCATAGGGCAAAAATTCCGAAAACTAGACTCGCAATCAGCGTCTTGGAACAGGTGCGGGAGAATCTCTGGATGCCTTGCATGGTTTGCTCCTCCTGAGCAGACGTATTCGCGGCCTGAAGCTGCGCGATCCAGCGTCTGTCCCGGTTGGATGCAGGTTGAAGACGATTTTCTGTGTGTCCCCCGGTTTTTTGCGCAGGAAGGCGGTACTCTTTCCCAGGAAGGCGGTACTCTTTCCCTATGGTTCGCGTTACCGTTCTTGCTTCCGGCTCCAAAGGCAACTGTACCGTGGTTTCCACCAGCCGCACGCGTATCGTACTCGATGCCGGGTTGAGCTGCCGGGAGATCGTGAAGCGGATGCGGCTGCGCGGCGAAGAACCGGAGAAGCTGGACGGCGTCCTGATTACCCATGAACATCAGGACCACGTCCAGGGGCTTTCCGTAATGGCGCGCCGCTGGAACGTGCCGGTGTACGCAACCGTGGCCACGCACGCCGCCTGGAAACGCTGGATGACTCCGCGCCAGACGATGAGCTATTCCGCATGGCTGGCGCTGCATCAGCGGCAGGAAGGGCAGGCTCCGTACGAATCGCAAGCGGCCGGAGAGATTGCGGTCGAATCCGCCGCCGAAGAAGCGCTGCCGCCCGTGCAGGAGGATCTGATGCACGCCGAGCCCGAGCTGTTCCCCAGCCGGGAGAACGAGGACCCCGCGTATTTGCCCTGTCTCGAGCATTTTCGTGCCGGGGTCCCGTTCGCAATCGGCGATATCACGGTGACGCCCTTTACCATTCCGCACGATGCGGCGGACCCGGTCGGCTTCGTGCTACAGGCGGAGGGAATGCGGATTGTGGTGGCGACGGATCTGGGGTATCTTGCGCCCAACGTACGGATGCATCTGGAACGCGCGGACCTGCTGATGCTGGAGTCGAACCACGATGTGGAAATGCTGCGCGACGGTCCCTATCCCTGGGCAGTCAAGCAGCGGGTGCTGTCGCGCGTGGGGCATCTATCGAACGACGCCGTGGGCGAATACCTTGCCGGAGAGTACGACGGCGGGGCGCGCTATGTGATCCTGGCGCATCTTTCCGAAAGTAATAATCTGCCGGAGCTGGCGCGCATTTCCGCCGAGCGGGCGCTGCGCGATCGCATGGGATTATTGGCGAATTCGGTTCTGCTGGCATCGCAAAGCACGCCGCTGGAATCTATCTATCTGTAGACATTGCAAGTGCGGGGATACTATCGGCCTCGCAAGTGAGCCAATATTTTTCATTTCCTGCTGGGCAAAAGGTTACAATTGGATCACTATTGGGTTACGTAAGTTTTGAGGAATCAGGAGCCTATGGCGAAAGTGAGTTGTATCGATCCCACCATTGGGGACATCCTTTCAGGATGGCGGTATGACATCTCCGGATTGCACTCCGAAATGCGTACCGACTATGACAATCATCTCAGCGATTGCCGGTATTGCCACTCCCGGCAGAACCTGCATCGGGCGATCGACGTGGTTTTGATCGCCAGTGCAACCGTGGCCATGGCGGCGTTTTTGCTGGCCCTGATTGTGCTGCACCACATTCAGCCGCTTGGCGACTGGGTGGTGTTGACCCTGCACGTGCATCGCATGTCGCTGGTGGTCAATCTGGAAGTCGTGGCGATTATGGGCCTGACGGTTTCCCTGATGGCGTGGATTCTGGTGGCGATCATCACGCCCGCGCCAATCTACCTGACGCAGCAGGCGCGCGCCCTGCAGGAACGCCTGCCGGAAGAGCTGCGCGACCGCCTGCACAAGCTGTCGGCCTGACCTGCCATTGGATCAGGCGGCGGGCTTGTCAGCGAGGATCAACGGCGATGGCCCCGGAGCTTCGAGCGGGCGGATGTTGACATAGCCAGCCTGACGTAGCCATTGGCGAATCTCCTCAAAGGAATACGTTCCTCCCACCTTGGTGTTGACCAGCATATTCAAAGCAAAAATCAGTCCGCCGACGGGGCCGGTGCGGTCTTCATTAACCAGAAACTCAGCGATGGCGATGGTGCCTCCTGGCGCCAAGGCTTGAAACGCCTTCTCCAGCAGCTTCCGGCTTCTCTCCACACCTTCGGAGTGAAGAATATGGCCCAGGGTGGCAATTTGATGGCCGTGGCCGAAGTCGGCCTCCAGCAAATCACCGGGCGCGAAGGTGAACCGATCCGCCACGCCGAATTTTGCCGTGACGCGCCGGGTGACGGGCAGCACCCCAGTCCAGTCCACCGCGCGGACCGTGACTTTTGGCGAAGCCTGCGCCAGCGCAATCCCCCACACCCCGGAACCGCTCGCAAGATCGAGCACGGAAACCGGGCCGGTGGAGTTTGCAATGTCCAGACCCTGCGCCAGCGCCTGCGCCGCCGGATAGCTCAAGGGAAAAATATCCTCGACGAACTGCTCAAAGAAGGCCGCGCCATCGGATTCGCCGCCCACGTGGGTGGCGGGTTCACCGGTTCGCACCACTTCCGTCAGGCCCAGCCAACTGGGCATCAACTGCCGGCTCATGTGCTTGAACATTCCACCGCGAAAACCAGGCCTGGAGCTTACCAAAAAGGCGTCACTTTCCGGCGTCAGTGCATACTGATCGCCGGCGGTCTTTTGCAGGAACCCCAGACCGGTCAATAGATTGAGCACCGCTGCCGTTCCACGCAGGGAACATTGGGTATCGGAGGCGATCTGCGCCGCGGTTTTGCTCTTGCCGTCCAGGGTGTCGAACATGCCCAGGCGAACACCGGATTCAATGGCAAGCGGCGGAGCATAACTCCAGGCCATCTGCATGATGCGTTCAGGGGTAACAGTCGTGCTGGATGTTTTCGGGTCCATGGCTACACTCTTTTCTGGGTTTTAATTTGGAGAGGGAAAACGCAGGTCGAGGATAACAGGAGAATTCCAGTCCAGGCATTTTATTCGGCATTGAACGGAAACTTGCAAAAGGAATATGCTCTTGGCGAATGCTCGTGGAGTAACGTCAATCCATTTTCCCTGGCGCCCAAAAAGCCGATGGGCGGGATGCCCGTAAAGAACACCCCGCCCGTTCTTCCACATCCCCCGCCCGTTCTTCCCCATCCAAAGACCGGCTAGGCGCTGGCCTTGCTGCAAATCTCATCGAACGCCTGCGTCAGATACTGCGCGATCTGCGGTGCGGCGGTGCCTTCAATCGCCGAACGCTGCATCAGAAAAACCAGCTTGCCGTCGCGAAAAATTGCGATGGCGGGCGAGCTGGGCGGGTTTCCTTCCAAGTGGCTGCGGACCTTATCCGTGGCCTCGCGATCCTGTCCGGCAAATACGGTAATCTTGCGGTCCGGCTGCGTGCCGTGCTGCAGCGCAATGCGAACGCCGGGGCGCATCTTGCCCGCCGCGCAGCCGCAAATGGAATTGACCACCACCATGGTCGTGCCGGGCTGGGCCAGTGCCTGCTCCACTTCCTCGGCCGTGCGAGTTTCCTGAATGCCGGCGCGAACCAGCTCCTCGCGCATCGGAATCACCATAATCTCTGGATACATTCGCTTCATCTCCCTTGCCGCCGCGGCGGCTCTCTCTCTAGTGTATATCGCCGGCCGGTAAGTAGGCTTTCCGGACATCTATTGCTCTGCGTTTTTTCTGAACGGCAAGCACCGCCGCCACAAAATCTGGGTGTATGCGCCATTCCAGCGTGCCAGGGCGCGGCGCAGCTCATCTGCGGCGTGTGGTCAAGGATAACGACATCGTCGAAGCCGTTGCGCTCCAGAATGTCGAGGATGCGGACCATGCCCACGTCGCCGACCACGCAGGTAAACAGCTCCCGTTCGGAAAGTGCCAAAAGCTCGTCGTCGGAGCTCCACAGCACCGTGGATCTCCCTGTCGCGTTATGTGTCTGCTGAATAAGAAGAAAGTATCAAAGCCGCTTCCAGGTCGCCGGATATCCGTAAGGCCCGCTCGCAAGTTTCTGCCCTGCCGGGCCGTTACTCCACGCGCACCCCGTTCCGTAAGCGCGCCCGGATGATGTACGCTCTTCCCAGTGGAAATTCGCGAAAACATTTTACTTGCCCCCTATACAACCTTCCGCATTGGCGGCCCGGCGCGATGGTTTATGGAGGCGCAGAGCGAAGCAGAACTGACCGAGGCCGTCATGTTTGCCCGCAACCAGCACACCGAACTGTTTGTACTGGGCGGGGGTAGCAATCTGCTGGTTGCTGACAAGGGATTTCCCGGGGTGGTCGTCCGCGTGGCCAACCGCGGCATTCGTGAGCATCAGGACCATTCCGGCACAGTTTTCACCGCCGCCGCCGGGGAAAACTGGGACAGCTTTGTCAACGCCGTCGTCGAGCGCGACTACGCAGGCATCGAATGTCTCTCCGGTATTCCCGGCACGGTTGGCGGAACCCCGGTGCAGAACGTCGGCGCGTACGGGCAGGAGGTTGCCTCCACCATCGTTTCCGTTCGCGCGCTCGACCGAACCACGCTGCGCATGGCGGACTTTTCCGGTAGCGCCTGCCATTTTTCCTATCGCCGCAGCATCTTCAACAGCACCGTGCGCGACCGTTACATCGTCACTGAGGTCAGCTTCCGCCTGCGCGCCCACGGCAATCCGCACCTGGCTTACAACGATCTCAAGGAGGCCTACGCCGGCCGGTCGATGCCCAAGCTGTCGCAGGTCAGCAAAATGGTGCGCGACATCCGCCGCAAGAAGGGAATGCTGCTGATGGACGGCGACCCCAACTGCCGCAGCGCGGGTTCCTTCTTCAAAAATCCCGTGGTGTCGGAGTCGCAGTTGGCCGACATCTCCGCCCGCGTCACCAAGGAAGCGAATCTTTCCGGCGCGGGACATGTCATCGCGATCCCCCACTTCGCCGCCGAGCCCGGTACCGTCAAGCTGCTGGCCGGCTGGCTGATCGAGCATGCCGGATTTCCCCGCGGTTTCTGCCTGGGCGCCGCCGGCATTTCCAGCAAGCACACGTTGTCGATCGTCAATCGCGGCGACGCCACCGCCGCCGCCGTGCTCGCCCTGCGCGACCAGATTCGCCAGCGCGTGCTGGCCCAGTTCGGCATTTGCCTGGAGCAGGAACCGGTCTACGTCTCCGGCTAAACGTTATCTGCCGTCCGCTCCTGTCGCTGTGGCGTCACTCCCAAAGCCAGCAGCAATCTCGCCCGCTCCGACGCCAACACGTCTTGCGGAGCGCCTTGCGCGCGAACCCGGCCGTCCTCCATCGTCAGGACCTCGTCTCCGGAAGCAAACGCCTCCTCTACGTTGTGCGTCACCGCAAGAATTGGAACGCGATATTCCCGCGCCCATATCTGAAGGTTGTGGGATAGCCGCAGGCGGCTGTTCGCGTCCAGCGCCGAGAATGGCTCATCCAGCAGCAGAACCCTTGGCTCCGCCGCCAGAGTGCGCGCAATCGCGACCCGCTGCAGCTGGCCGCCGGACAGCTCGCGCGGCCGGCGCTCCGCCAGCGAGTCGGCTTCCACCATTTGCAACAGACGCAATACTCTTTCCCGCTGCTTGGATTTCTCCATCCCGCGCAAAGGAAAGGCCACGTTGCCGGCGACGGTGAGATGCGGAAAAACTGCCGGGCTCTGCATCACCAGCCCGACCCGGCGATTTTCTGGCGGAAGGTTGCGCTCGCCGCCGTGGTGCGCGCTCCGGCGCCACACCGGCTCGCCGTGCAGCTCGATGCTTCCGGCATCGGCTTCCAGCAGGCCGGCGATGGCGCGCAGCAGGGAAGACTTGCCCGACCCGGATGGTCCGAAGACGACTGTTCTTGCGGCGCGGGCCTCGAAGGAAACGCGCAGATGAAAGCCGTCTGCCCCGCGCCCAAAGCGATGGTCGATCCGCACCCGCAGCCACGGTGGGGTGCCCGGCAATACGCGCGAATCAGACAAGATCGTTTCCCCGCCGCTGCCGGCTGTAGACCAGCGTGAGCGCCACCAGGCAGATCGCCAGCAGAAAAATCGCGGTGCGGTTCGCCTGGGCATATTGAAAATCCTGCACCTGATCGTAGAGCGCGATCGAGAGCGTCCGGGTCGCGCCCGGCAGGTTGCCGCCAATCATCAGCACCACGCCGAATTCACCGACGGTGTGCGCAAAGCTCAGGACCGCAGCGGTCACCAGTGATCCTCGGGCGAGCGGCAGCACCACGCGCCGTATTCGGTCCAGCCGTCCGCTGCCCAGCGTCGCCGCCGCGTCCAGCATGGAGCGGTCAATGGCGGCAAAGCCGGCGATCAGCGGCTGCACCGCGAAGGGCAGGCTATAGAGGACGGAACCGACGACCAGCCCGGCAAAAGAAAACGCCAGCGGATGACCGAGCAGATGTGCGATGCCGCGTCCGATCGCAGTCCCCGGGCCCAGACCAACCAGCAAATAAAATCCCAGGACCGTCGGCGGCAAAACGATGGGGAGCGAACAGACGGCCTGCACCGGAGTTCGCCATCGCGAACGGGTAAACGCCAGCCAATACGCCAGCGGCACCCCCAGCACCAGCAGGATGGCCGTAGTCACCAGCGCCAGGCGAAGCGTCAACCATAATGCGACTGTGTCCATGACGCTTTCCTTCAGCAATGTCGGGAATAATGAACCGCAGGTCCTTCGGCCTCGTTCAGGACGACATATCCGGCGAGTTTGTTCATCCCGACCGGAGCGGAGGGGGCCTGCAGTTCCTGCAATGTGTACTACAAGCCGCCCACACTCTTCTGCGCCGGCGCGTTCAGACCGCCGGAAACCAACAGAGCGCGGCCCCCCGGCGTTTGCAGATAGCGGAGAAACTCGAGCGCCGCCTGCTTGTGCGCGGCGTGGCGCATCACAACTGCTCCTTGTTCGAGCGGCGGATAGGCGCTCGCCGGAACCGGCACAAACCGGCCTGCGCTTTGGAGCGGCCCGGTGATCGCGAGAGTTTTTGAAATCAGCGCGCAGTCCGCATTGCCGGACTGGCCGAACTCTGCCGCCTGGGCGATATTTTCCGCGAACACCAGCTTCGGTCGCAGCGCGTCCGTCAACCCCAGGGAATGAATCGCCGCCATCGCCGCGGTGCCGTACGGTGCATGCACCGGATTCGCCACGGCGACGCGATGGACGGACGCATTCGTCAGCGCCCGCATGGTCAGCGAGTTGGACAGAATGCCGTGTCGGGCCCACAAGACCAGCGCCCCCCGCGCGTAGGTAACAGGCTGCGCTTCGAGCGCGAGACCGGCAGAGACGACTTTCGCCGGGAAAGCGCGGTTCGCCGCCATAAACAAGTCGAACGGAGCGCCGTTCAGAATTTGTGTGGTCAGGGTAGCCGAGGAAGCGTAGGACACCTCGGCCTTGATTCCGGTCGCTTTTTCAAAGTGCGCGACCAGCGGCGGCAGGACCGGCTGCAAATCCGCCGCGGCGGCAATGCGCACGGTCCTGGTTTGCGCGGGAAGCAGCACGGCGGGCATCAGCACCGCGCAAACGATCGCCAGCAGACCCATCCGCCTAAACACGAACCACCATCACTTCCGTCGACTTGATCAGCGCCGCTGCCTGAACTCCCGGCTTCAGCCGCAGCTCGCGGGCCGCGTCCGCTGTGATGATCGCGGTCACAAACTGATCGCCGACGGCAAGCTTTATCTGCGCCAGCAGACCGTTGAACCGTACCTGCACAACTTTTCCCCGAAGCTGGTTCCGTCCGCTCACTGAGGAAGTCAGCTTCTTCGCTCTGGGAGCGGCGGGTGCGTCGCCCTGCAGCAGCGCTTCCACGTCGCGTTCATGGATGCGGTAATGACCGCCTGGAGTTTTCACCGCCCGCAGCTTGCCACGATACAGCCACTGCTTGATGGTGGGATAGGAGATACCCAACCGCTCGGCGGCGGCGCGGGGTGTATAGAGTTCCGCCATGCAGTGGAGTGTATATGGAAATATACGAATCGTGCAATCGACGAAACCATACGACTATCGGATTATGGACTCTCGGAAACATTCGTCGTCTTGGGCGAAGCGATGGACCGTGTGGTCTGTCGGCACCCACCAGGCTCGTCGCTTCGCTAAGGGCGACAGCCCTTTGTTCGGACTGTTTCTGGAATCAGCCGGCCGCAACTTTCCATCGCCAACCTGATAGGCTATGGCTATCGCAATGACCCTTGCACCCGCACAATTTGTGGCGGCAACCGCGCACCGGCTCCGCTGTATCGGATGCAACGACCGCATCGCCGGGGCGGACGCCGCCGAGGATTTTCGCTGCCGCTCCTGCGGCAGCCTCTATGAAGTGGAGTATCCCGAACTGTTGCCGCCGGGCGCAAACCGTGCCGCGCAACCGTCGGTGTTCGCCGAAAACCTCAAGCAGGTTTGGCTGGGCAGGCGCTCCTCGAACGCACCGCTCGACCGCAGTGGGGTGTGGCGCTTCCGCGATCTGCTGCCGTTTTTGAGCGACGAACGCCACGCCGTCACGCTGGAGGAAGGCAATACGCCGCTCTACCCGCTGCCGCGCTGCGCGAAGATTCTAGGGGTGGAAAATCTCTTCGCCAAGCATCAGGGCATGAACCCCACCGGCTCTTTCAAAGACACCGGTATGACGGCGGCGCTCTCCGTCGCGAACGAGCGCGGCTTCGGTTGGGTGGCCTGCGCCTCAACCGGCAACACCTCCGCCGCCATGGCGGCGTACGCAGCGCGGGCCGGAATGCGTGCTCTGGTGCTGATCCCGGAGGGCAAGGTGGCGTGGGGCAAGCTGGCCCAGTCGCTCGACTACGGCGCCGTCACCTGCCAATTGCGGACCGACTTCGACGGCTGCGTGCAAGTCCTTGCCGAGCTGGTTCGTCGTGCGCCGGTCTACTTGCTGAATTCGGTAAATCCATACCGGCTGGAAGGTCAGAAGACTCCGGCGATGGAGATGGCCGAAGCGATGGCTTGGCGCGTGCCCGATCATTTGATTGTCCCCGGAGGAAATCTGGCCAACAGTTCCGCCCTGGGGAAAGGCTTCGCGGAGTTGCACGCGCTGGGATTCATCGATCGCCTGCCGCGCATTAGCGTGATCCAAGCGGAAGGAGCTAATCCTTTATTCCTCAGCGTTACACGGTATAAAGGAAAAGAAATACATTCAGTTCATGCCGACACTCGCGCCACCGCCATTCGCATCGGCAATCCTGCTTCCTGGCAGAAGGCCGTCGCCATTCTTGAGTCAACCGGCGGCCGGTGTGAACAGGTCAGCGAGCATGAGATCGCCCTGGCCAAGGCGGAAATCGGCGCCGAAGGCATCGGTTGCGAACCCGCGTCCGCAGTGACGCTGGCGGGCGCAAAAAAACTGGTGGCGCAGGGGCATATTCAGAAGAGCGAAACCGTGGTCCTGCTGCTGACCGGTCATACATTGAAGGACCCGGAATACACGATCGACTTTCATCGCGGCAGCCTGTTGACCGCGGAGGAGACCGCCGCCATGAGTACTGCGCAGCGTACCGGCATGGAGACGCTGGCGCGTGCTCCCATTGTGCTGGAGCCGACATTCGATGCGGTGATGCGCGTTCTCGAACAGGCGGTGCGCGGATGACGGATTCCATGCATCGCGTCCAACTTAGACTGCCGGCAACTTCGGCCAATTTGGGGCCGGCCTTCGATACCGCGGCGGTTGCTCTCAACTTGCATCTGGAGGTGACCGCGCAGGCCGCGGCGGCATTTTCCATCTCCGCGCATGGCCGCGACAGAGACGCCTGCGGCCGGCTGGACGGCAATCTGATCCTCGAAACCTACCGGCGCATCCTGGCGGGTAATAACCGCCCGGTTTCGCCGCTTCATCTGGAGGTGACCAATGAGATTCCCCTGGGGATGGGCTGCGGCTCTTCCGCCGCGGCACGGCTGGCCGGGATCGCGCTGGCGACTGAATTTGGCGAACTGGGCTGGGGAAGCGAAGAAATCATCGACACCGCGACCTGGCTTGAAGGGCACCCGGATAACGTCACCGCCTGCTGGCTGGGTGGCATGACTGTTTCCACCGTCGCCCGGTGCTCAGCGAACGTGCCCAATCCCCATGTTTACGTGGCCCGTTTGGACGTTCCGGAACATTGGCGAGCGGTGGTGCTGTTTCCCGTCGATCCAGTCCACACCGAAGAGTCGCGTAAGGTATTGCCCAGCCACTATACCCGCGCCGATGTAGTAGAGAACCTGCAGCACTGCTCTTTGCTGGTAGCGGCCTTCGCCAGCGGCGACAGCAACTTGTTGCGGGCGGCAATGTCCGATCGCCTGCATCAGCCGTATCGGGAAGCTATTTGCCCGTTGCTTCGCGAACTGCACGCGCTGCAGACCATTCCGGGTGTTTTAGGGGCCGCTTTGAGCGGCGCCGGTCCGGGAATCCTGCTCATCGTCGAGCGGGATCTGGACCGTGCCGCTCTGGACCACAGGCTGCGGCAGGCGCTGGCCGGCTCGTCCGGTCTGGAGATATTGCAGTGCGGCTTTGCGGAGCTTGGGGCTACATCGGAGGCGGGTAGGGCAGTCTCCCGGCAAGAAGCCGCGGGCGCGCATCACGCTGTGGAAAAGTAACCCGAAAAAATGTTACTCAAGTTTTGTTTACAAGAACCGGGAACCCCGCTAACCTCTTTTTCAAGGGGCAGTTCTGGGGGAGGGCTGCTCTCGCGCCCGTTGATCTTTATCAGATCCGGGCGCTTTATTTTGCCCAAGGCAAGGCGGCTCTCAAGCGCACAGGAACGCAGTCCGTTCCGCCGATCGAGAGTCGCCGAAAGCCTCTGCGACCAAACCCCTTCCAACCTCATCTTATGTTTGACGGTAGGCTTGCGCAGCGGATGATGTCGGTTCAAGCTTTTTTGCACCCTACCGCTTCGGGCCCGCAATTTCGGCTCGAAAACCCCAAGGAGGAAGTCTGCATGGCAGGACAGGCAGTGCAGGAAGTGAAGGACGCAACATTCGATAAAGAAGTATTGCAGTCTGCCGAGCCGGTGCTGGTGGATTTTTGGGCCGCATGGTGCGGTCCGTGCCGCGCGCTCGCTCCGGTGGTCGATGAAGTCGCCACCCACTACGCGGGCAAGCTGAAGGTGATGAAGATGGATGTCGACAGCAACTCCGCCACACCGATGCGCTACGGCATCCGCGGCATTCCTGCGCTGCTGCTGTTCAAAGGCGGCCAGGTAGCGGACCAGATCGTCGGCTACGTACCGCGGGAGACGATCGACAAGTCGATCCAGAAGGTCATTGCCTGAGCGAGTGAATTGTAGGTTTGCGAACGAGAGGCCCGGCAGCTTGCCGGGCCTCTCGTATTGCCGCGGCAGCAATCGTGGCGGGCAAAAGGCAGCCGGTATAATAAAGCTATGTCGATCGTTCGCGATATTGCCGCCATCGCCAAAGGAATGCAAACCACCTTCGGAGAGATATTCCAGCCGACGGAGGTGGAGAACTATCCCGACGGCCCCGGCCCCATGCGCGGCGCCCAATTTGAAGCCCGCTACCGTGGCCGCCACGTGCTGCAGCGGGATGAAAACGGCCTGGAGAAATGTGTCGCCTGTTTCCTGTGTGCGGCCGCCTGTCCGTCCAATTGCATCCACATTGAAGCCGCGGAGAACACCGCCGAGCAGCGGATTTCCAGCGCCGAGCGCTACGCCAAGGTCTACAACATCGACTACAACCGCTGCATCTTCTGCGGCTATTGTGTCGAGGCCTGCCCCACCGACGCCATCACCCACGGCCACGGTTTCGAGTCCTCCTCGCTGAACGCCACCAGCCTGGTGATGCGCAAGGAAGATATGCTTGCCCCCATGCCTACATCCCCCTCCATGACAACCTCTCGATAAATCACAATGCAGTTTGCATGATGCGAGTGAAATCTCCAGGCCCCTCACCGCGCTGCCGATGACAACCTCTTTACACCGCCAAAATGTTCCACGTGGAACATAAAAGCAACGGATGGGCCAAACGCACGTTCTTGGCCAAACCCCTTGCTGGGCGCGGGTTCCCAGCATTTTGAATTTTGGCGCAGATTTTTCGTATTTTGTGCCTATCCGCTCGATGGGAGGTTTTTTGAACCGGCGGAATGGCGCGAACCTCTCACAGAATATTTCCGCCGCGTTATTTTTTTCGTGTAGTTTGGCGCATCGTTTCGATCGATCCAGAAATACTTTTCTTAGAGTTCTTTTTCTCTAAGAGGAGCAATTATGTCGATCCAGACAATTTTTCTTGCTCGTGCCGGCAATGCCGCCCGCGCCGCCCATCATATTTTTCCCGAGTATGCCGCATGTGAAGCCGCGTTGGAGTCGGGGTGGGGGCGATCGAAGCTGGCGGTAGAGGCCAATAATCTGTTCGGCCAGAAACAGAGTCATCCCGCGCTGGCTGGCACGGAAACAATCACCATGCCAACGCGGGAATATCTCCACCTGCATTGGACGACGGTGCTGGCGAACTGGGCGAAATTTCCCGGGATGGCAGAGTGCTTCGCAGCGCGGATGGCGCTTTTGGAGCGACTCAGCGGGAGCTATCCGAACTATCGCGCGGCGCTCGATGCGGCCACCGGCGAGGAATATGTGCTGGCGGTTTCCAGGAGCTGGTCGACCGACCCGGAACGGGCGGGTAAGGTGCTCGCGATCTACGACGCCCACATGGGACATGTGGAAGCGGCTTGAGGGTGCGCAGTTTCGGTAAACGCCTAGTTTCCCTACTGATACCTACAAGCGGTTGGAACGGGAAAAGCCAGTATCCAGCCTCAATATTCCGCTGATCGAAGGGAAGAATTGGGTTATGATTGGCGATGCCGGAGAATACCGGCAACAGGTTAGTTGGAAATGTGCACCCTTTCGCATATTGCACCCAACGGTGGGCTTTGGTCATCCAATAGGATGGAGCTGAGAAAGGAAAACCAATGAAAGACGGAGCAATGAAATCTGGAGCAATGAAAGACGGAGCAATGAAAGCCGGAGCAATGAAAGACGGAGCAATGAAAGACGGAGCAATGAAAGACGGAGCAATGAAAGACGGAGCCAACTACTAAGCCCTATGCTACAGACTGCGCTTCCAATCGACTGTTGGGGGCAGGCGAAAGAGCTTTTCGGCTCCCGCTGGTTCCAGAACGGAATTTTGATTGCCACCGCCTGCGTCGGGCTCACGACGCTCTATTCTTCCAAGAGGCAGGAGAGACGTCGCGCTACTGTGGATGTTCTCCTTGAAACGGTCACCAATCCAAGATTCAGAGAAACACGAATCAAGGTGCGTGCGCTGATCAAGAAAGGTTTGGATCCCGCACACCTGCAATCGGACGCCGGTCTTGAAGACCGGCTTTTCATTTTGTCCATCCTGAGTTTTTATGAGTACATGGCAGCGGGGGTGCATGAGGATGCCTTCGACGCCAAGTTGTACCAGCGGATGTATCAGTACATGGTCATCTCCGATTGGGATGAATTGAAATCTTTCGTATTCGATTATCGGGCCTTAAGCAATCCAACAGTCTTGCAAGAAGTCGAGGAGTTGGTAAAGCAATGGATGGATCATCCCCTGCCGCTGTATCGGGATGAGAATGGGCGTCGCAATACCCGACTTCGGAGGGCTCTCGCGTGGATTGCTGGAATATACGGACAAGGATCCAACTGGTTTCAAGGATCGATTGTTTGGTTACGGAATACCGCGCGTCGCTTAATTGCTCGGCGCTGACGCCCACAAACTCTTCAATGCGATCCTAGTAGTCTCGGCACCGCTTACTGGGAGCCGTCTGCGTCCGCTGACGTGGACAGAGACGCAGCAGCAGGGTGCCGATGATGGCCGCCAGCACGGAGGCGGAGAGGATGCCGATTTTCGCCAGCATGTCTTCCTGACCGGCGCCGAAGGCGAGGGCCGAGATAAACAAAGACATGGTAAAGCCGATGCCACCCATCCAGGCGGCCGCGTGCAGATGCTTCCAGGAGACGCCCTCCGGCAGGTGGGCGCCCCCGGCGCGCACCGCCAGCCAGGAGAACAGCATAATGCCGAGGGGTTTCCCAAATAGCAGGCCGAAGAAAATGCCGTGCATCGCGGGGTCGTGCAGGTCGCGGGCATGGATGCCGCCCAACCGCACCCCGGCGTTGGTCAGGGCGAACAGCGGCATGATGAAAAATGTGACCCAGGGCTGCAGGCCGCGCTCTAAACGCGACAGGGGCGATTCGACCAATTGGGATTGCATTTGCAGATGCAGGAAAGCGGCACGGGCGGCGTGGACTCCGTGGCCGGGAGCATCGGAAATCGCCTGCTCCAACGCCCCTAAATCCTGGCGAGCGGTGGAGAGAAACTCCGGCGTTTCCAAATAGCGATTGGCGGGGATGATGAAGGCGACCAGAATTCCGGCCAGAGTCGGGTGAACGCCGGAGCGCAACATGCAGTACCAGACGGCGATGCCAATGGCCAGATAGACGCTGACGCGGTTGACGCCGGCGCGGTTGGCGATCGCCCCCAGGCCGAGAAAAAGGAACGCTGCCACCAGCATCTCCCAGTGGATGCGGGTGGAATAAAAAAAGCCGATGACCAACACGGCAGCAATATCATCCACAATGGCGAGCGCGGTGAGAAAGACCTTGAGCCCCACTGGCACGCGGCTGCCGGAGAGTGCGAGAATGCCGAGCGCAAAGGCGATATCGGTCGCCATGGGAATGCCCCAACCGCCGGCGGTGGGGAGATTGTGATTCAGCGCAACGTAGATGCAGGCGGGAAAAACAACGCCGCCGAGCGCGGCCAGCACGGGCAGCGCCGCCAGGCGCACTGAGGACAATTCCCCTGTCAGCAGCTCGTGCTTGATTTCCAGCCCGGCAAAAAGAAAAAAGACGGCCATCAGCCCGTCGTTAATCCAGTAGTGCAATCCCTCCGACAACTTGAGCCCGCCGATGCCGATCGTAATGGGAATGTGGAGCAGGGCGCCGTAGAAATTTCCCCACGCGGAGTTGGCCCACACGATTGCGACAATGGCGCAGGCCACCAGCACGATGCCGCCGGCGCTTTCGATTTGGGCAAAGCGCAGGAAGGGGCGCGTCCAGCGGACGATGGGGCGGTGCGCTACCGGGACTCGTTTTCTGGCCAGATCGATCTCCTGGATAAAACCGCAAGCCATTCCAGTGCGCAACGCTCCGGCCGAGATGACAACGATTTGCCGTTTCCGCAAACCGCGAGGTCCTGCGCTGCGCTCAGATGGGATGAAAGAAGGCGTACCTTCCTGAGATGTGCTCGAAGCACAGAGACCGACAGGAGGAAGGCACGCGATGACGATCCACATAGGAGTAGATCTTCACCAGAGATTTTGTTACATGAC